>Ga0302161_10000399_pt1 | contig 11526 bp, 12 predicted proteins | sample I_Fen_E2_1_FD_193498 | JGI IMG/M metagenome (GOLD analysis project Ga0302161, IMG submission 193498) | Peat permafrost microbial communities from Stordalen Mire near Abisko, Sweden - I_Fen_E2_1 | ecosystem: Environmental > Terrestrial > Soil > Wetlands > Permafrost | place: Sweden: Abisko...
TGCTCGATTCTCTCAATAGAATTACCTTTAACTGCCATGGGCCTACCTGGAAGTTCCTTCAAACCCTGTGCTATTCCCTCTGTTATATCATGGAAAAACCCTCCGGGAAGTTGAATGGTGTTTCCAACTTCAACCAGTACATGTGGTATTCCTGTATCATCGCACAAAGGAACTTTATTGGCTTCGGCTATTTTAGCATTTTCCAAAAGAAGTTCAAGAACCCATTTTGCGTTATCATTGGTCTCAGTTTTAACTGCACGTCTGTAAGCATCTAACTGATCATTTCTGAATGTAGTGCTGGCCTCTAAAACTGCTTTTTTGATCAAATCAACTAAAACCATTCAAACACTCCAATAAACTAATTAAACTAGATTAGACGTTCATAAATGTTTTATATTCCTATTTTATAGGTATTGACATATCATCGGTCCCAAGATCTGATATTTTGGCTTCAGGATAATAACGGTCTATCATATTTTGAACAAGGAATACTTGCCTCACACGTTCTGCTGCTTGACTTTTTGTTGTTTCCCATCCATGATGTGATGCAACAGCGCCTCCAGTCTTGAGATATACTGGTGATGCTTTTCTAATTATCTCAGGGGCCTCGTAATGTCGAATGAAACCTCCAGATGATTTAGGATTTTCCATGTGAAGGTCTAATGATATGTTTATAGATCTTCTAATGGCTGCCATCATGGGAATCTGAAGATCTCTAACAGGATTGAAAGAATTTGCCCCTATATTCTCTAAAAGTTTTGCAGAAGCAGGGTTGCCATGACCACAATGTGCTGATACTTTAAAATGTGTTTTTTCAGGTAATTCTCCTTCATTACGCATTTTATCCAGCACCCAAAGTAGTCCCTCATCGTATACAACTATTCCTCTGACACCTAAAGATGTAGCACGTTTAACATCTTGAATTGCATATAATAAATTTTTATAGCCCCTTAATCTGTAGCCAATTCGTGCTCCTTCTGGTGTATTGGCTGATGCGCTTGTGTCGTAGGTGGCTCTGGGACCAACACTTAAAAATAGTTCAATACGCGCATCTACTCCAATTTCAACCATTTCTTCAATTTCTTGATCTGTTAAAAGCATTATGCCTTTAGTCTGTGTCACCCTGTGAACCGATACATCATACTTGTCTGTAGCATCAACTAGAGCAGCCATAGCTCCTGGCTTTTGGATACCAGGAACTTCGAATCTATATTGTGCACCGTCGGAAAAACGTTTTTCAGAAATTTCCAAATTTGAATCGGCCTCTTCAATCCCAATTTTCTCTAGAAAATCTTCTATACGCATAAAACCACCCCAATAATAGGTTTTCTGATCTATATTCAAGCAATTTTAAATTCATTATTTAAAATGTTCATTAAATCACCCATCTTATATGATTCAAGTTCATCTATGATATTTAAAACATCCATATCTACTTTAGGATTGATATCATGGAATTTTTTTATCAAATCATGTTTATTAAAAGGATATTCGGGTTCACCCATTGGCAGATCAACTCTACAGGTGTAAGATTTATTTTTTGTCTTAATTATAACCTTTGATGGTCTTTTTGTTGGATAAAGGTTATCCATTCCTTCATCATATTCTATACCTACTTTTGATGCCATAGAAATTATCTCAGGGCTGATTGCAACGTTATAAATGTTCAAATCACCATTCAAAATGCTAATTGCGGTGATAAATGGTAAACTCTGCTTAACAGCCTCGATTGTTTGTGGATTGTAATTATCGTGCTCTGATGCGATTTTGTAGGTTTTTATAGTAATTGATTCGATATCTTTTGATTTAACACCTTTTGGAACCATCTGATTATATAAATTAATTGTGGCATCTATAGTTGAGTGAAGATGCCTGCATGCAGGATACTTTTTGAAATATACATCCATTATATGATATTTTTTATCTGCAATGATTTTATCTACTTTATAACCAAAGTTTTCAAGATTATCAACTGTTGTAGCACCACCCGGAACAACCATAGCATTTAAAAATCCTTCATAACCCTCAATTATTGAAGGAGCGCTTGTGAAGCCTTTTTCTGCAAGCATTGCAGATATAACTCCGGATTGGGCTGCTTTACCTGCATGTAGGTGTTTTCCCATACTGCCTGAATGATCAGACTCAAGTAAGCCTGCTGCCTGTGTTCCAGCAAGTCCCAGTGCATTAATTGTGTCATCAAATCCTAATCCCAAGACTCTGCAGGATGCTGCTGCGGATCCAAAGGTCCCACAAGTGCCCGTGCTGTGAAAACCAAGAGTTCTGTGCTCTGGGTTTGAAATCATACCCATCATTATTGAAATCTGATAACCTGAAATAATAGAACATATAAAATCCTTTCCTGTTTTATCACGAGCTTCTGCCAGTGATAATGCAGCGGGGATCACCGAGCAACCTGGATGAATCTGCGCAAAACGGTGGCCATCGTCTAGATCTAGATTGTGGGCAAAAACACCATTAATTAGTGATGCATCGGTACAATTGCCCTTTTCAGTTCCAATAACTGTTGATTCATAACCGCTGTTGAATATGCTTTTCACTCTTTCGCTGCTTTGAGTTTTGGATCCGGCTAGGGAAACGGCTAAAAAATCTATAAAACATTGTTTGGCCTTGCCGATCACTTCTTCTGGAAGTTTTTCATAATCTGTATTCACAACTATACTGGCCAGTTTTCCTGTTATCATTGTGGTTAGAGTATATGTACTAGAATAAATTTGTATGGTATTATTATATAGAATAATATAGAACAAATTTATGAACATTTCATAATTTATTTAAATCAAATTTAAATATCAATTCTAACAATCGGTTTGCTTAAATGTCTTCTTGCAGATGGTGGTGTCTCATAAAATCCTTTTTTTATGTTCCTTGGGATCTTATTTCTTACTTTTTCGTTATCCCTTATTTTTGTACCACACTTTGGACACTTATAACCCTTCCCCTTACCAGCGGATTTCATCCTTTTTCCACAAGCACAGATTGGATTTCTTAATTGGATAAGGTTTGCAAGTTTAAGAATCTCAAATTTTTCAATGTTCAATGTTCCTTTATTATTTATTCCTCCTCCTACACCCCCATAAACCCTTAAAACGTCTTCAGGTTCCAGTTCCCTCACAAATTCCCTGAACTGCTTGGTTGGTTCATAAGCTGCGCATTCAATCTCCCCTGATTCATCTTCAAGGGTGAATATAAGGTGCCCCCCTTCAATTACTCGTGGTTTATCCCTTACGGTCCCTTCAACTATATAACATTTGAATTTCTCCATATCAGCTATCTTTTCCACATTTTGGAGGTGCATATCCGTGTGTTGATTGGTTAAATACACACAAGATCTTTCCATGGGTTCTGAAACCTTTACAATGGATTTTGCTTTCTTTAAAATCTCAGGATTTTCACTTCTTATACCGTAAAGTACTGGACATGGTGTGTGAGGTTCTATTGCAATGTGTTCTTGGTCAATATTGTCAAATGTTTTAGGATAAGTCTGTTTATCCATTTCTTTTACTGATTGATGGTTTATTCTACGTGGTTTCCCATAATTTTCAGGAACTCTGTAGACCAGTAATTCGTAAGTTTTATCATCAAGAGGGCAGCTTATTGAGGCTAGAGCCCCTATAATTCCTCTTCCATTTTTAAACTTATAAAAATCAGCACCAACTTTGTTTAAAAGATTTTCTGCATCTTCAATTGATACAATATTTCTAATGGCTTCCAATCCAAATTCTTGAAGTTCTGATGTTATTTTCCCATCATAGAAAACCACTCCCGGGTTGGTTCGTTCATCCTCGAGTACTGATAACCGTTGAACATTCTCAATAACTATTTTCTTAACTTCATTAATTTCTTCTAAGGATTTTAATTTCAATTTAAATGATGTAGCACCATTACCTCGTGTTTTAAACCTTGCAAATGGGTTAAGCCTTATGAGTTGTGGGTATCCTTTTATATTGAAACCACAATCTTTAAGTTTGGAGATTATAACACAAGTTATATAGGTGGTACACATTCCAGAACTGGAATCAGTATCATCAATTCCAATGTATAATAATATATTGTTCATATTTTCACCGGTGATTAAATGCAGAAAACTAACATTCCAGCTCAAAGGGATCATGTTCTTGTTGAGATAAATAATCTTCTATCTAACCATGGTTTTGAAACTTCTAATATATATGATAGGAGTTGCTTTGACATGGTTGCCAGGAAGGAACTGGAACTATTACTGCTAAAAATACTCATAAATATTGATGGATTCACAGGCAACCAGGCAGAGGAAATAAAGAAGGTTGCAGACATATTTCTCGCATCTCCACTTGTTGTAGGAGTTAAATCTAAAAATGAATATTTGGAAGAAGATGTAGTTTATGAAAGACATGGAATCCCGGTTATTGCCAAAGAAACTCTCAGAAACATGGTTGTTGATGATGTGTACCCTGAGATATTTGCAGATCGTGGTGGATACTACGTTCAAATGGATGGAGAGGTTATAAAACAAGTACGAGAAGCGCAGAATATCTCAAGGAAGGATCTAGCAGATAAAGCTCATGTGTCAAGGGAAACCATTTATAAATATGAACGTGGAATGGTTCGTGCCTTCCCTGAAACTGCAATGATGCTGGAAAGTATACTGAACATGAAAATAACACTTTCAGTTAATCTTTTAGATGTTCCAAAGATTGAGAATGATAAAAATGGAAATCCTGATAATTCAAAGACAAATACTAATGTATCACTGGAAAACCAGCCTAACCTAACTAAGCTTGGATTTGGAGTTATATCGACATCTCGAACTCCATTTGATGCCCTTGCAAAACAGGAATCTGGTATAAAAATTAGAAAAAATTATAGTACTGTCATAACCAACATGGAAAAGAACAGAAACCAGCAGGCACTCAAGAAGATGGCACTAAATGTTAAGGATTTATCAGGAATAACTGAAACGGATGCAGTATTTTTGTTGGAAGGCAAGAAATCCTTGAAATGCATAGAAGGAATACCAGTAGTACATAACTGGGAGATAAAAGAAATGAAAAACTCTAAAGAGTTTTTAAGTGTTGTAAGAGAACGTAGAGATTGTAACTGAATTTTAATAGTTATTTCTTAAGTTCTCGTAAAAAAATTATTTATTCTGATACCTATTTTAAATCTCTTTTAATTAAAATTCATACCTGATTTTAAATTAAAAATAATCTAGTTAATTTATCAACCAATTTATCAATTTCTTTGTCACGTTTTTTGTTCCAAACTATAATTCCCGTGTCAGAGACTGTTCCACCCAGAGATTTACAGATCTTTTTCATTTGTCCTACTGCACGTGTACCGCCGGTCCATTTAAATGGTGCGCCCTTGGTAACAAAACATGCTACCATTTTATTTTGAAGGGATTGCAATTGTTCTAGATAAGTTTTCATGGCTGGAGAAAGAGAGAATGCATGTACAGGAGCGCCAAAAATTAGTGCATCATATATTTGGGTATCAGGTAAATTTTTAAATTTAACTTCCTTTGCTCCTGGCGGAGCATCATCAACTGTTATTACCCTCTCGACATTTGCTTCATGACCGTCACGTATTAACTTTTCTTTAAGCTTTTGAGCTACAGAATACGTATGTTCGGTTTGTGAATGGACAATAATTCCTATTTTCATGTTTAACCTCATTTATTTGTTATGTACTCTCTAACTTTATTTCCAATTGGTCTTTAATTAGAATATATAATATATTTTATTTATTTATTTAAATTTTTATTAACATAAAAATAAAATTTTTGAGTAATTCCGAGCCAGACGTATATTACGCTTTTCACAACAATAATTGCATCCTAATCAATCAATTGTATCCATAGAAATATAATAAAAAAAAGAATTAAAAATATTGTTTTATTGTGAAGCCAATAAATTGAATGTTTCATGAGCTTCATCTACAGAGGCAATTCCAATAGCCACACCATCTGCAAATTTCACCGTTTTAAGATAATCAAAGGCTTCTTGTGGTTTAAGTATTCCGGCTGCAAGAACTTTTTTGGCAATAACAGTTTTATCAAGACTTTTGATCATTAAATCTAGTTTGATTCTTTCACCAGATCCGTATGTATCACAGTCCATGAGATATCCTAGCTTATTTACCGGAACCATATATATATCAAATAGATCTAGTACAGGTGATTCCAGCAGGCTTGAGGTGCTTGAAAAGGGCATGTGTGTTACAAGGCCAGGAATTGCATTTTCATCTTTTATCGCCTGCAATTTTTCAGCAATAAAATTCCATTCCTTTTTATCTGTTATATTGGCATGAAGGAGCATCGAGCTTGCTTCAAGATCAGATAAAAGTTTAATATCTTCTATTTCATTACCAGGTCTGACAGTTCCTATAATTTCCATTGCATAACCTGATTCCAATGCCCATCCAAGTGCTTCAACAACTGGGGGGTATGGAATTACCTGAATTCCAGTTATACCTATTTTATATGTTTCTTTTATTATTCTAAGTATATTCTCGGGGTTGTTATACAAGTCAAGCTGGTAAAGTCTTGCCCTGTGCCCGAACTGGGCTGCTGCTATAAATGGGGAGGTTCCAAGAAGAATTCTTGGTATTTCCCTATTTGAAATTTGTATTTTACCTTCATACATCGATTTACTCCACTGGTTGAGCAACTACTGCAGTACCATATGCTAAAATTTCTTGCATTATATCTGAAATAGCGTCAGAATCAAAACGTGCACTTATTATTGCGTTTGCGCCCATTTCCTGTGCATGTTCAATACATCTTTCTAGGGCTTCGTTCCTTGACTGTTGCATCATTTGTACGTACTCTTTTATTTCCCCCCCAAACATAGAACGTATACCGGCACCTATTTGCCCACCAACGCCTCTACTTCTTACAGTAAGTCCGTATACAAATCCTTTTGTCTCTAAAATCTCGTATCCTGGCACATAATTTGAGCTCACAATTATAAATTCATCAACTGAAACCACGCTAACACCTCCATATTCACTCTTTGCAGAGCTTAAATTCCTATATATTTTGAACTTTTTTTTGTTGTTGATATATTTTCCTATAATAATCCAATTCATAATTAATTATTATACTTAATGGGATGAAATGGTTAATTTAATAAACTTTAGCTCTTAGATTATAAAAATTCATTTACATTATAAATTGATGATATTCAAAAAAAATTTAACATTTAGAATTCAAAAATCATTATCATAATAGAATTTTATAAATGGAAGTTCTCCTATAAATTTACACTCATTCCACTTCATTGAAAATTATAATAAATATAACGAGAACTGGAGCTGGTAAAAAATGGATAAAAAAGTACTTATCGCTGATCAAATAAACGAAAAGGGAATAAAAGAGCTCGGTGATATTGCAGAAGTTGTTACTAACTTTACAATATCAAAAGAAGAACTTATAGATGTTATTAAAGATTTTGACGCTATTATTGTGAGGAGCCGAACCAAGGTTACTCGTGAGGTAATAGAAGCATCCAACAAACTTAAGATAATCGCACGGGCTGGAGTAGGTGTAGACAATGTTGATGTTCAGGCTGCTACTGAACGTGGTGTAATGGTTATAAACGCTCCTGAATCAACTTCAATAACTGTTGCAGAACATACTATGGGTCTAATATTAGCACTTTCACGTAAAATAGCCATAGCAGACAGTTCAGTTAAAAATGGAAAATGGGAAAAGAGCAGATTCATGGGTATAGAACTTAACGGCAAAATTCTTGGCGTAATTGGTATGGGAAGAATTGGAAGTCAGGTAGTAACCCGTTCAAAGGCATTTGGAATGGAAACAATTGTATATGATCCTTACATAACCGAAAAAACAGCTTCAGAGTTAGGGGTAACTGTAGTTGACTTTGAAACCCTTATTAAAAAATCTGATGTAATGACCATCCACGTTCCCCTGACATCTGAAACTAAATATCTAATAGGTAAAGAACAGCTTGAAATGATGAAAGAGAACGCGTTTCTAGTAAACTGTGCCCGGGGAGGTATCATTAAGGAGGATGATCTTTACGAAGCACTTTCAACCGGTAAAATACGAGGAGCTGGGCTTGATGTTTTTGAAAATGAACCTCCAGAAAACAGTCCACTTCTGGAACTTGATAATGTGGTATTGACTCCACATATTGCTGCATCAACATCAGAAGCACAAAGAGACGCAGCAATAATCGTTGCAAATGAGATAAAAAAGGTTTTTAAAGGGCAATCTCCAAAAAATGTAATTAACATGCCTGTACTCGACCCTGAAACGTTTAGTACAATAAAACCATACTTCGAACTAATAGAAAAAATTGGAAAATTCATGATACAGACAGCCAAGGGCAATATCAATGAAATAAATGTTACATACTGTGGTGATCTTTCAGAATTTACGAAACATGATATTTTAACACGTATGATACTTCAAGAAGTTTTAAATCCAATATTAACCGAGCCAGTCAACTTAGTGAATGCTACATCTGTAGCTGAAAACAGGGGAATAATAGTTACAGAAGGAAAGAGATGTGATGCTAAGGGTTACAAAAGCCTTATAAAACTTGAAATGAAGTCTGACAATAATGATGTGAGTTTAGAAGGTATATTCTCTCAGAAACCGAAGATAGTGAACATCAATGGATACAAAGTTGATGTTGAAACAGAGGGAACAATGCTCATATGCAAGTACGGGGATAAACCGGGAATAATTGGTGCTATAGGTACAAAAATTGGAGAACACGGTATTAACATAGCTAAGATGCAGGTAGGAAGGAAAAAACTTGGTGGAGAAGCCGTTATGGTACTTAAAGTAGACCAACATGTACCGGAGTTTGTTATATTGGACATTAAAAAGCTTGAAGACGTCCACGATGCAGTGGCAGTTAATCTTTAGGTTTATTTCTATTTTTTTTAACTATTTAATTTCAGAAAAATAAAATGTTATTCATACTATGGTATAATCTACTAATTCTCCAAAACTATTGTAAGCACGTATACTATCGTTGTTGTAGGGTAGTGCAATAATAATATGGAAATAACCTCTTTTTGCAAAGAACTGCAGATCTGCCCCAGAAGGTTCTGCACTGTAACCCGGATGGCTGTGAACAGAACCCACGGCATCTGATAACATCGGCATCATGAAAATTTCCATAACAGCACCTGATTCAGAAGCAGCCCCTGGAAGGAAGATAAGCCCATCTATTTTTAAAATACTTTTTTCAACTTTTCCTTGAAGCATAGCACTGAATTCCATTGGATAAGACTCTTTTGCAATGTCCTCTATTTCCTCAACTAACTCATGATCAATATGTATTTCTGTAAATTTCTTCTTTCCAAGTCCGAACATTTTAAGGGTCCTTTGATTTTTTAATATAACTTTTAATGATTAATGTATTATATTTGAATTATGGAGTATTGTGGAAAAACTTCTCATCAAATAAAGGCAGCTCCCAATCTTTGTAAATTCTTAAACGATTTGAAATAACATTTTCTTTATTTATAGGATTGTAGCCTTTAATTGAGACATTTTTTCTATATAACCCAACACCCCTTCTCTGCCATGAAGGAACTTCTGTCATATTTAATCCTCTTTCAAACAGAATTTCGTGCAGTTCGCTGCTTTTCTTTTTATCTAAAATTTCAACAGCACGTGATTTACCAAACTCTTCCCGTAGTTTCCAGTAACTATATCCATTCAGGCAATTCCTCCAAGCTTCATTCTGTCTATTTTTAAAGTATTCAACCACTCCAAAGTCTGAAAGAGGGATCACTCTGGAATCGAATGAAACAGGTTTTAAATTAAGCGGATCAACTTTAGAAAAATATTTGGAATATTTCAGTATATTTTTTGTGAATGAACCAGCTATGAAACTAGCAAATACTGAATCTAATTTTTCAACACGTCCATTAAAGGGTATTTCAGACATCAGTATGTTGATTTCATCAGAGAAAGTGAAAATAAAATGAGGATTGAATTCCATAAAAAACTCTGCACACGTATCAATCATCAAATTCGCAAAGTTTTCATCGTAAGGTCTTTCAAGTTCAAGTTCATCAGATAAACTGGAAAAATTTCTTCCGTCTGCCCTTATAACAATTTTTGAACCACATGGTATCTTCAAATTTGAAAATATTTCGCATTCCTTCATGTTTAAACCATTTTAAAATCAATTTTTTTTACTAATTTATATCAAAAATTATAGCATAATGAACATAAATAAATTCAGCGGAATCAAAATTAGAGATGATTAGTATTGTTTTGGAGAATAAACAGATCATGTTCCTATTCTTAAAGTTTCATTCAAACTTTTTAATAGTTTAATAGCAGAATAAGCGGCCATAACACTTGTTTTGGGGTTTATAGAGCATCTAATATTTTGAGTTATAGTAGTGATCTCCCCGAAATCCCCAACAACATGTACCTCATGCATATTCCTGTCAACCGTAGGATCTGCTATTATTTTAACATCAATTTCCCTTCCACAAGCAAGACTAAGGGTTGCTGCAACATTTATATTCATTGGAAACTTCAAAACAGCATCTCCAGCTTTTCCTTCGTAGAGTATAGTCTCCTCATCAGCTGAAACACCAAGAGAACGGGGAGGTTTACGGGTTATTAGCGTTGCGCTTTCAATTTTACCAATTGAAGCAGCTTTGATCCCATCAAGTCCAACTATTGCTCCGGACGGTGCATATATTTTTGCATTGTTTTTGAAGGCAATATTTTTTAGTTCTTCTCTGAGTTTAGGATCCATAAGAGCCCCTATACTCATTATAATAATATCAACACCATGTTCAAGGACTTGAGGCACTGTTTCCGAAACTGCTTGAGGTGAGGCTGCCTCAATTACTAGGTCGACCTTGTCCAACATGTTCTTTATATCAAGAACAACTGTGCCGTCAACTTGGGATGCCAAGTTTTCAGCCCTTTCCATGTCCCTATCATAAAAAAATGTTAAATCTACACCAAGCTTTCCTTCAACTGCAAAATTAGTTATTATATTAGCTATGGCGCCGCATCCGAGGATCCCTACATTCATAATTCCTTCCTATAATTGTGGGTTAACAGGGGTTTCCACTATTTCAGGACTTATTAATAAAATATCCCCAACAGCTTGAACTCGTTCGTAGGGTATTTCTAAGCTTCCTTCCTCTTTAAGAGGTCGAATTTCATCTCCCTCAGGAACTATTCGTATACTGGTTTTTATAACATCTTTTAATCCAACACTTTTTTTATCTGCTTTTATAGCTGTTGTCTTTAAGATGGATACCCTGCCCTTCTTAATGTTCAGAACAACATCATGAACCCTTCCAACGTATTTTCCGCGTGTTGTGTACACATCTAAATTGTACAGGCTTGATAAATCTACCATTATTACCACCTATCCTTTACTATGACAAGTTCCTCCTAAAGAAGATTGTCATTTTATCTTTCATTCTCTCAATCAATTTCACAAACTAATATAAATTTAAATCCCTCTATATACTTAAACCTTACGACCATTGAGTCAATAATCA
>Ga0302161_10000403_pt1 | contig 11485 bp, 8 predicted proteins | sample I_Fen_E2_1_FD_193498 | JGI IMG/M metagenome (GOLD analysis project Ga0302161, IMG submission 193498) | Peat permafrost microbial communities from Stordalen Mire near Abisko, Sweden - I_Fen_E2_1 | ecosystem: Environmental > Terrestrial > Soil > Wetlands > Permafrost | place: Sweden: Abisko...
GCCATTAATCAATCTATTTATATTAGAATTGAAATCCTTCATATACAATACATCTTTTATTCCTGATATCTCTCTTCCTTCACTATCTCTTAAAGTCCTTCCATTCCACATTTCTTTAGGCAAATCTAAGTCTTTTAAAAATAATTTTTCACTTACTATATCTTTAAATTTCGATAGTAGTACTATATGTTCTTCTTCTTGAACCCCTGTTAAATAATAAAAATTTCTATTTGGAGTAAATTGATATAGTTCATCACCTGTTTTTTTACATGGCTTTCCTGCAAATAATAATACCATTGAGTTGTTTTCTATATTATCCATAAATCTACTTCTATTTTCTATATACGCATCTTTATTCATTATCTAGCCTCTTTCTTCCAACAAATATTTTCTTTCCTTTAAATATAATACTCCAAAAATTAGGCATATGAAAGAAAATAATAAGTCAATGATTCTATTTTTAACTTACTTATTATTTCCTGGAACATGCCTTAATATTAATAAAGGTACTTAAATAAGAAATATATTAACCATAAAAATTGCCATAATTATTGCTGTCATATCTGCAAAAATTGCTGCCCACAAAGTATGCCTTATTTTTTTTACCTTTACTGCTCCAAAGTAAATTGTAATTGTATAAAATATAGTCTCTGTACTCCCCATTACAACAGATGCTATAAGACCAGTCTTAGTATCTGGTCCAAAACTTTTTATTACATCTGTAAACATTCCAATAGCTCCACTTCCTGATAAGGGCTTTATGATTATTAGTGGTATAAGATCCTTAGGCAATCCTATAAAATTTCCAAGTGGTGCTATTAAATTATTCAGTAAATTCATCAAATTTGCTTCCTTGAATATTTGTACTGCAATTATCATAGCTAAAAGATATGGGAATATTCTCAAAGTTACCTTTAAGCCATCCCTAGCACCTTCTATGAACCACTCATAAACTTTTCTTCCTTTAAACATGCCATAAGTTATAATAAGTAAAAATATTATTGGTATTATGCTCTTACTTAAATAATTTAACATAGTCCTATTATTCCTCCTGTAAAGTTAAGTATTAAATGGTGTTGTTCCAAACTTAGTTGTCTTGAGGTCGTTATTCTAATTCTAAAAATATCTTTGTAATATTTTGCAACACATTACTCCAACTACTGCCGCTGTTGCTGTAGATATTAATGTTGGCAATATTATGATTCCTGGATTTGCTGAATTACAAGCAGCCCTTATAGAAATTATAGTAGATGGGACTAATTGAATACATGTTGCATTTAAAACTAAAAAAAGAGCCATATCATTAGATGCAGTTTCTTTATCTTTATTAAGCCTATCCATCTCTTCCATTGCTTTAATACCAAAAGGTGTTGCTGCATTAGATAATCCCATCATGTTAGCAGTAAGATTCATAACTATAGCACCTAAGGCTTTCTCATCTTTAGCAGCCTCTTTAAAAATAAGCTTAAGGATAGGTTTTAATATTTTAGATATTTTTTCTGTAAGTCCACTATTTTCTGCAACTTTCATAACACCACACCAAAAACACATTATACCTGTAAGTTCAATCACGAAGGTAACAGTATTGCCACAAGAGTTAATTATTGCTTTAGATATAATATCCCCATTTCCACTTAATAATCCAACTAAAACTCCACAAAATATTAAAAAAAACCAAATATAATTTATCATATTCTCCCCCATAGTATAATTATTCTTTACATTTATATTCCTTGCACTTATTTTTTAGTAGTGATAGGATATAATTACTAAACATAATTAAATTTCAGAAGGAGAATTTTTCATGAAAGATTCAAATTTAAAAATAGCTCAACAAGATGTAGAAGAAGCTTTAAAAGCTGTCGAAGATATGGAGAAATTTATCAATGATAATGAACCTTCAAACGAACAGTTAAAAGAGAAATTTATCTGCTTATCTAATAGAGTTCAAAATTTAGAAAACATTTTAAAAAGCGAAGGAATCCTTTAAATATAATAGGGATGTCTCAAAATAATTTTGAGACATCCCTATTATTGATTTCTTTAAATTTCTAGCACAATTTTTTATGCTTCTTTACTTCGTGCCAATCCCTTTGTTGTTTTAATTAATACAAGCAATGTTATTATAACAGATAAGACATCTGAGGTTGCTCCAGCAATCCATACCCCATCTAAACCCATAAACATTGGAATTATTAAAAGGCAAGGAATTAATATTATAACTTGTCTTAACAAACTTAAGAACATTGATATCTTAACTAAGCCAATTGATTGAAAATAATTAGTAATTATAATCTGTCCACCTATAAACGGTAACATAATTAAAAATATCTTCATTCCATGGGAAGTTATTTCTATAAGTGAAGGATCATTATTAAAGATCATAACTAATTTTTCTGAAAATCCTTCAACTACTATAAAGCCTATTGTAACTATTATAGTAGCTGTAATGACTCCATATTTTACTGCTTGTTTAACTCTATTATGTTTTTCAGCTCCAAAATTATAACCTATTATAGGTTGAAGTCCTTGATTTAATCCAAAAATAGGCATTAAAAATACCATTGCTATACTATTTACTATTGTCATTGCACTTACTGCTAGATCTCCGCCATATGATTGTAGTGAATTATTAGATGCTATTTGAACGGCGCTTTGTGCAATCTGCATACTAAATGGACCTATTCCTATGGCACAAATACTTAATACTACGTCTTTGTCAAGCTTCAAATTCTTCCTTCTAATTTTAAGAGTACTAGATCCTTTAGTAAAATAATATATAATCCAAATACTACTTATGATTTGTGCAACAACAGTTCCAAGTGCTCCTCCTCTAACTCCAAGTCCTAAACCAAAGATAAATATAGGATCTAAAATAATGTTTATAATAGCACTTATAAGCATTGATGCCATAGCTATTTTAGGACTTCCATCACTTCTAATTGAATGGTTAAGACTAAAACTTATCAGATTAAATATACATCCTATAAAAATCACCTGAATAAATTGCTCTCCATATCCTATAATATTTTCACTTGCTCCAAACATTTTTAGAAGTGGGTTAGCAAATAAGAGTCCGAGTATTGTTAAAAAAATACTTGTTATTATTATTAAAGTAAATGCATTTCCTAAGTGTTTCTCTGCACCTTCTTTGTCATGTTGTCCAAGTTTTATTGATATTTTAGTAGCTGTACCAATTCCAATTAACATACCAAATGCTAAAATTATAAACATTAATGGCATGGTTACTCCAACTCCTGCCATTGCAAGGCTCCCTATTCCCTCTATATGCCCAATAAATATTCTATCTATTATATTGTATAAAGTATTAACTAACATACCTATAATAGCTGGAATTGAAAATTCTAATAATAATTTTCCTACCTTCATTTCTCCTAAACGGTTCTGACTATTCATAAATATCCTCCTTAGTAATTAACGCACTTTTAGATAATTTATTTAATAATTTCATTAATTCTTGAGATTCTTCATTTGTAAAACAATTTCTAACTTTAGTGTCCCATTCATTCATTATTAAATACACTTTTTCTCTTATTTCTTCTGCCTTTTCTGTAAGTTCAAGTTTGTAAGCTCGTCTGTCATTTTCTTTTTTCACACGCTTTACATAACCCTTATCCTCTAACTTTTTTATAGCTCTCGCAGTCGTTGCCTTATCTAACTTAACTTTCGCAGTTAACGCTTCTTGTGTTATTCCATCACATCTATAGAGATTTAATAAATATATATATTGACCTGCCCCTATTCCAAGCTCTCTAAATTCTTTATTGAAATAAATACAACCTGACTTGTGAATATCACTAATATACTTCCCAATGTGTTGGTAACCTTCCATATTAAACCTCCCCAATTCTCGTTAAAACAAAATAGTTTTCATGATAACTATTTTTACTTTTTATAACTTAATAGTTGCAATAACAACTATTTTAGCATTAATTGGTTGCAGCCGCAACTAATTAGCGCTAAAATAAATTCTTTTGCCATTAAAATTTTATCAGTACAAAAAAACTGCTTAAAATAATTTAACTATTTTAAAGCAGTCTCTTATTATGAGGAAATTTGACTCCCTTTAGTCGCTGAATTTGTAATTCACACCAAATCACAAATGCCCACAGGGAAAGTTCGAGAACCCAAATATAAAATTTGGATTCTCACTTTTGAGTTCTCTATTTAAATTGTACTTTCCCTTTCGATTAATTCATGTTCTAACACGTAATGTGGTTCCTCTAATTCTTTTTTGTTTAAAAGCTTAATAAGCATTCTCATAGCAACTGAACCCATATCATAAGTTGGTTGAGATACTGTTGTAATCTTAGGATAGAATATTGATGCTGCAAAATTATCATTAAATCCTATAACACTTACATCTTCTGGAATTCTAAGTCCATTGTCTCTTAAAGCATTTATTGCTCCCATTGCAACATCATCAGATGCACATACAACACCCTTAAATTTCTTATTTTGGTTTACGAATTTTTGTATACCTTCATATCCGCTCTTTACCTTTATTGAATTAAGATATACCAATTCTGGATCTATTTCAATGCCTGCTTCTTTCATGGCATTCTCGTAACCAACATATCTATCTCCCCAAGCATTTAAATTATCTTTTTTAACGCCTATAAATGCAATGTCCTTTATTCCCTTTTCAATTAAAAATTTTGTACTATCGTAACTACCCTTTACATTATCAATAGTTACACTTGGTAGTAATCCATCTTTATCCTTTGTTTCAACTAATATAGTTTTTAAATTTAATTCATTGATTAGTTCCAAAATTTCTTCATTTAGAGAACTACTCATATAAATTACACCATCAACCATTTTTTCACTAAGTACTCTTAAATATTCTTTTTCCTTTTCTATATCAAGATCTGAATTGCACAATATTATATTGTAATCGTATATATTTGAAACGTCTTCAGCTCCTCTTACAATTTCCGGGTAAAATTGATTTGATATATCTGGAAGTAAAATTCCTATTGTTTTTGTTCTTTGAGTTTTTAAACTTCTTGCAACTATGTTAGGTCTGTATGAAAGTTTTTTTATTGCTTCTACAACTTTTTTCTTAGTATCTTCATTTACCACATCGATGTCATTTAAAACTCTAGAAACGGTTGCAATTGATACTCCAGCTTCTTTTGCAACATCCTTAATAGAAGTAGCCATTATTATTCCTCCTTTGAATTTTTCTAGATAAGTTCATTATACTAATATATTACGCTATAAATCAACAATACTATAAATAAATTATTATTTTATTATAAGTTTTGTCAAAAGTTATAATTTTTCCCCTTAAATTTATACTTTTATTCAATGATTTACAATATAAGATATAAAAATGCAAACTTTTAAATTATGAATCCTAGTATTGAAATAAAATGACTAGGAATTTTAAGATAATATTTTAATTCCTAGCCAGATTATCCAATATTTATACTATTTTACAACTTCAACAGTCATATTTAATTGTTCACTATTTATAACTATTTCTGTATAATCAACTTCTCCATTATAAATAACTTCACAAGTTAAAGTTTCTTTTTTTATTGTATCTTCAAACTTCTTAATAACATTTAATAACATATCATTATTTGCTACATAAAGTTTTATCTTATCTGCAACTTCAAAGCCCTTATCTTTTCTCATATTTTGAATCTTTGAAATAACTTCTCTTACATGGCCTTCTTCTTGAAGCTCTGGTGTTATTGTTGTATCTAAAACAACTCCAAGTTCACCTTCTCCAGCAAATGCATATCCTTCTAATCCTTGCATTGTAACTAAAAGATTTTCATTTGTAAGAACTATTTCAATACCATTAACCTCAATTGTTTCACTTCCACCATTTTTAATATTTTGAGCTAATTCCATTTGATCTTTTTCTGAAATTGCTTTTTTGATTTGTGGAATTAACTTACCATACATCTTACCTATAACTGGTAAGTTAGGTTTTATTTCAAAGTTTACATATTTTGAAAGGTCAGCTCCAAGCTCAACTTCCTTAATATTTAATTCTTCTTTTACAATATGTCCATAGTATTCTGGAAGAGATTTTGTTGAAATAAGTATTTCTGAAAGTGGTTGCCTATTCTTGATATTAGCTGCATTTCTAGCACTTCTACCAAGCTTAACGATTGTATAAGCTAAATCCATCTCCTTCTCTAAATCCTTATTTATAGCTTCCTTATTCACTTCTGGCCAAGCACATAAATGAATACTCTCAGCTGCATCTTTATCAAGATTTACAACTAAATTTTGATAAATTTCTTCTGTCATAAATGGTACAAATGGTGATGCGACTTTTACTAAATTGGTTAATACCTTATATAAAGTTACATAAGCACCTATTTTATCATCACTTAATTCTTGTGACCAATATCTTGATCTATTTCTTCTTACATACCAATTTGATAATTCATCTGTAAAATCTTCAATAGCTAACGCTGCTTGAGTAATTTTATAAGTATTTAGATTATCATCAACAGTTTCAATTAATGTATTTAATTTAGATATAATCCATTTATCCATTATATTATCTGAAACAAAATCTGCATATTTTGTTGGATCAAAGTTATCTATTTCAGCATATAGAACATAGAATGAATATACATTCCATAATGTTCCTAAGAACTTTCTTTGAGCTTCTCCAACATCATCAACAGAAAATCTTGTTGGAAGCCATGGTGCACTTGCAGTATAGAAATGCCATCTTGTAGCATCTGCTCCTTGACTATTTAGCACTTCAAATGGATCTACAACATTTCCCTTATGCTTAGACATCTTAATTCCCTTTTTATCTAAAACATGGCCTAATACAATACAGTTTTCAAATGAATTTGTATCAAATATACATGTTGAAATAGCAAGTAATGTATAGAACCATCCTCTTGTTTGGTCAACAGCTTCTGATATAAATTGCGCTGGGAAATTTGCTTCAAAAGTTTCTTTATTTTCAAATGGATAATGCCATTGAGCAAAAGGCATTGAACCTGAATCAAACCAGCAGTCAATTACTTCATGAGTTCTCTTCATTTCCTTTTCACAATGTGGGCATTTTAATTTAATTGCATCTACATAAGGTTTGTGTAATTCTATTCCCTTACATTCTGTAGTTGCTTTTTCTTCTAATTCTTCTCTACTACCGATACATTCTCTATGACCACATTCACATTCCCATATTGGAAGTGGTGTTCCCCAATATCTATCTCTTGAAATACACCAATCAATTACATTTTCAAGGAACTTACCAAATCTTCCTGTTCTAGTGTTATCAGGATACCAATTTATTTTATTATTATTTTCAAGTAATTTATCTCTCATTTCTGTCATTGCAACAAACCAGCTATCCTTTGGATAGTATAAAAGTGGTGTGTCACATCTCCAGCAATGTGGGTATGAGTGAGTATGCTTGTGTGCACTAAATAATTGATTGTTTTCCTCTAAATATTTAACAATACTTTCATCACACTTTTTAACAAACTTCCCTGCCCATGGTGTAACTTCTTCTACGAAGTTACCATTTGTATCTACTAAGTTTACAAATGTAATTCCATTTTTCTTAGCAACAAAGCTATCATCTTCACCATAAGCTGGTGCAATATGTACTATACCAGTACCATCTGAAAGTGTTACATAATCTCCATGAATTACTACAAATGCTTTACCTTCAACTTTAGCAAAAGGCATTAATTGTTCGTATTCCACGCCTAATAATTCTTCACCTTTAAACTCTTTAACTATTTCATGCTCTTTGTCGCCTAAAACTTTTTCTACTAAGTCTTTAGCTAAAATATATATTTCATCTTCTACTTTTACTTCACAATATGTGTATGCTTTATTAATACATAATGCTAAGTTAGATGGTAAAGTCCAAGGAGTTGTTGTCCAAGCTAATATATACTTGTTTTCTTCTCCCTTAACCTTAAATTTAGCAGTAGCAGTTAAATCTTTAACATCCTTATATCCTTGAGCTACTTCGTGAGATGAAAGGGCAGTTCCACATCTTGGGCAATAAGGCATAACCTTATGACCTTTATATAACAATTTCTTATCCCACATTTGTTTTAAAGCCCACCATTCAGACTCAATATAGTTATCATGGTAAGTTACATATGGATCATCCATATCTACCCAATAACCTATTTGTTCAGACATTTTTTTCCACAGACTAACATATGAAAATACACTATCTTTACATTCAGTAACGAATTTTTCTATACCAAAATCTTCAATTTGTTCTTTTCCTGAGATTCCAAGCTTCTTTTCTATTTCTAATTCTACTGGAAGTCCATGTGTATCCCATCCAGCTTTTCTTATAACCTTATATCCCTTCATAACTTTATATCTTGGGATTATATCCTTCATAACTCTTGTTAATATGTGTCCAACATGAGGCTTTCCATTTGCTGTTGGAGGGCCATCATAGAAAGTAAAATATTCTCCATCTTGATTTGAATCAAAACTCTTCTTTATAATATCTTTTTCTGTCCAAAGCTTTGCAATGTCTTGTTCCATATTTACAGTGCCTTTTGACGAATCTACTTTATTGTACATTAAATTTTCCCCTTTCATTCTGAGTAAATTATATATTTTTTCTTTAAAATTGTTTTCTTTATTATATCCTTTTATGAACGTAAAAAAACTCCATCCTACAGGACGAAGTTAAACTCGCAAACCACCTATGGTTAAACATTTAAATTAAGAATCAAATGCTTTATTTCAAGTACATAAATACTCTATCCTTTAACGCAGGCTGTTACGTGATAACTTATTTGGCAAATTATTGCCTTTCAGTCTCCAACTCCTAGGTGATTTTCTCTAAGATTTAATATAGCTTTTCACCACGCAGCTACTCTCTAAAAATAACATCTAAGATACTTTTCCTAATCATAGTCTTTCATTCTAATAATTATATATTAATGATTTTTAAATGTCAATTAATAGTGAAATAGTGAAATAAACTTCACTTTATCACCCTAATGGAATTATTTGTATATTTTTTCCTAGAGACTTACATCTAATCTTAGAATTACTACTAATCATACCACTTTTATATACATATAAAGCTATCCAAAATAGAGAACGGTTTCTATTTTAGATAGCTTTATTCTTCACATAAATGTTTTATAACATAATATTATACTATTAATCAAAAGAAAATTCTAATTCTTCATCATCATATGTATATGATTCTTCTCTTCCAGAATTATTTTCTGTACTAATGTTTTCATCATCAAAATTTATGATAACACTTCTCTTTTTATCTCTTGATAACTTTCTTTTAGATTTATCATCTAATGCCATTTTTACTAATTTAATTGATTCTGTAGGAGTTTCACAACCACCAAGAACAACTGTATTAAATGAATTATTATATGTCATATATGTACTTTTATAAACTTCAAAACATTTAGAAATTTCATTTGGATCATAACCATCTATTTTTAAATTTATACCTAAATAATCACAATCATATATATCTGGTTGAGCGAATACACTGTTTTTTATAGCTAAATCTATAGCAGTTTTTGCATCTTTCAATCCATCATAAAGCTTTAATACAAGTCCAGAACCATCAGCTGTATTTATTCTAAATGAATCTTTCATGTCAATGTTCCCATCAGCATGAATACCAATTAGATTATATGCTAAATCTAAACTCTCAACTACTTCATTGTTTACTTCTTTATACGTATTTCTTTTATTATTATCTATAAATTTAATATCATTAATTAGGTTAATTACACCATTAATATCATTCCAACATTCTATAGTATTTTTAAATGATAACTGATCCTCCGTTAAACTTGGTAAAATTGCTACTACATTTATTTTTGTAGAGGGGATAGCAGCAGAAGCTATCTGTATGAAAGTTTTAATTGCACCAGAGCCTGTTCCACCTGCCATACTTGTAAAAATGACCATCACCTCTGTTTGAGGGTATTTTCTTAATAAAGTTCCTACTGCATTTGCATTATCCTTTATCATCTCTTTTGATTTGTTCCTGTCTCTTCCAGAACCATCAGCACCTGGATATAGATACACATTTTTATCTATATTAGCATTCTTCAATGGCCTAATATCAAATAAGCTACTATTAAAGAATAGTCCATTATAGCTCTTATTTTTACTTAATAGTCCATCTACTATATTTCCGGCACCTTGTCCTAATGCAACTAATAACATCTTGCTCTTTTCCATAATTAATCCCCCTATTTATTTAATAAACATTTTATTTATTCTATTATTTAAACGATTTTTAATTCTTCAACACCTGTGTTGATTATATAATAATATAATTCTATACTATATTCACTAATATTTAAAGGAAAATTATAATAATCAATGTATTTTTGTAATAAATTATATTATAATGTAAATGATTTATTGCTAAATAAATTAATCTAACTATAACTAATTAGGAAATAATTTACTTTTTGCTAATTTAATTTGTTATGCAAGTTAAACTTATTAAATATCTTGTAGGTTATTCCTTTTTATTATAGACTTAGCTCTTAAATCGGGATTATTTTAATAAGTAAAGCGTTGATTTTACAATTTTGTAAATAATATAACTCATACTTATGCAAATTTTATCGAAATTAAAAAATATTTATGGCGAAAAGTCTCTAATTATTCTATAATTAAAGCAAAAAGAAGCTATTACTAATTATTAAATTTTTATAAATATAAATGATACTGGCACACTTATTGAAAAGTAAGGTCGCAAAGCCGTGAGTCTAATGAGAATTTTATTTTCTACGATTGTCAGGTTACCAAAATATAATTATAATAAATTTTATATTTATTTACCTTATATTATATTTTTGTGACTATGATTACATAGTCACCTTTAATTTTTTTAGAAAATTAAAGCATTATGCTAATTTTTCTATTGAATTTGTAGGAAATAAATCTCTAGGGTTCTTTTTAATAAAATAAAACCAAGCTTTTTCAGTATTATAATAAATTAACTAACATAACGAGTTAATTTAAGCTGGATCTAAGAAGGGGGATTTAAAACATTATGGATTCTGAAGATAAACATGTTGATATTCATGAGGAGGCCATTGTAAAAACTAAGAAAAGAGGGGATATATTGTATTACTCTATTAATCAAGTAGCTGCATTATTAGATGAAGAGGATAGTAATATACGATATTATACTAGTATCTTTGATAATATTTTAAAAATAGAAATATTAGATAAGGAACTAAGGTATACAAATAGAGACATTGATAAGCTTGAATTTTTAATTAACTTAAAAAATAAAGGAATGACTATTAAAGAGGTTCAAAAGTATTGCGAAGAGTTGCCTTTAGATATCGAAGACTCAATAGAAATTAAAGAAAATAATTCAATATCTGCCAAAGAAATCGTAGGAACAATTCTAGACTTAGAAAATAAACAAATTGAGAATCTAAGAGAACATTTAGATGTTAAAATTGATAAGAGTAATGAATTATCT
>Ga0302161_10000409_pt1 | contig 11434 bp, 24 predicted proteins | sample I_Fen_E2_1_FD_193498 | JGI IMG/M metagenome (GOLD analysis project Ga0302161, IMG submission 193498) | Peat permafrost microbial communities from Stordalen Mire near Abisko, Sweden - I_Fen_E2_1 | ecosystem: Environmental > Terrestrial > Soil > Wetlands > Permafrost | place: Sweden: Abisko...
GTTGTTATATATGATAAAAACAAAACTAATGTAAAAGATACTAAAAATGCTTTCATAATAATATGTTATTAGTTAGTTAAAATAAGCCTCTGATATAATAAACAGAAGCTAAGGTTTGTGGAATTGCATAAACACCTAACTTAGTAATGTCCGATATAATTTAAAACTAAACGTTAAATCCAGATTGCAATATCATCGCCAGATTTATTAATTAAATTATATATAGCGACTACTTCTATTTTAATGTAATATAAGCCTCTGATGAGGCTTATTGTGTTATATTAATTGGTCATGTAATGATTTAGTTTCAGCTTCAACATATTCTTTTGGACAAGATTCTAAATCATCTCTATGATGTGCTGTATCAAATCCAATCATCCATTTACCAATATCTTCAGTAGTTAAATCTTCACTGAAGGATAAGTTTGATTCTGTAATTTCTTTTGCAAAGGTTAATCCACCATGTACATTTACTGGAATATCATCATATCCAACTCCATGATATTTATGCCCCAATGGAAGTAATACATATCCATTTCCCCAACCAGTATCACAACCAGGTAACCATGTAATAGGTCTTAAAATTGTTTTCATAAGGCTATAATTTTGTTATTTAATTAGAATATTGTTTGGTTTGTAATTCAAACCTAATTATATGAGGAGTAATAGTCTCTCACTATCAACACTTTATCCGACAACAAATGGATAATTTCAAACACACTTAACACATATGGAAGTCTTAATTCTATCCTTACGTATTAAATCTAAATGATATCACCATTTATATCGTAACTATCTGTACCACAACTAGAATTGAACACAGCTTATATCTTATTATATAAGGACACCTTCTTGTGGTATATATTTATTAAACTTTAACTATCTAAATAAAATAAAAGCCTTGTCTTCATTATAGAAGATTTACAAGGCTTGTAGTATATTTGCAGCTAAAGAGGTAAGTCAATATTAAATTAATTAAATACCCTCGTATATCTAATATAAAAGGGCATTTAATATGTTATTTAGAAGCCTTAACAACTTCAATACATTGCAAAACTTCACATTCCCTTTCAAATGTATCAGAATCTTTTAATGCAAGTTCACATTTGTTAGTTTGATACTTCATTGCAAACTTTGCATCTCCTTGGAATTTATTATTCACAAGATAATTAGCATAATTCATTAAATTTGGCATAATTATAAAACATTAAAGGTTACACATAAGGATTTGTAGCAGCCAAGTATATAATAACACTAAGTCCTATTATAACTACTGCCCATAATGAAACATAAACTCTTTTTATCATGACTAATATGTATTAAATAAATAAAAACATTAACATAATATATAAGGTATAGTTTTAAATAAAAACATTTCCCTTATCTTTTTAATAACTAAGAAAATATAAAAAGGGAACAAAGTTCCCTATATATTATTCAACCATATCACCAACCTTGATGTCAAGCTTAGTAATTAAAGCAGTCTCAATCCAACGTGCTTCTGGAAATACCAGAACACCTTCTTTATTACGGAATGCTTCAAAGTTCAAAGCTGACCAATCTGGATTATTTGTAGATGTGAAAATAGATGCGATAGTTTTCATAGTTGTAGTTATTACTGGAGGGGACTTTCCCTCAGAGTTTAGTGGGGGTTATGAAATTGGGATGGATGATGCTCACGTTGATATACTTATAAAAAAATTTTAAAAATCCCCCATTAAATTTTGATAAACAAAACTGTACGTTTAACATGGGGGTACTAAATCCAATTAAAACAAGGCTACGTCATTTATATAGACAAAACTTATATCTCTCACACATCTTATAGATAAAATCTATATAAATAAATTTGGATATTAAATTTAAATGTAGTTACTTTGCAAACGCCTAATGATACTTATCATCTGTGTATGAATTAGCAACTCTAAGCAGATCAGGCAGGTTTTTATACTCATAACAATATGAGAAATACGTATTAAGAAATAATATTCTTCTATAGGAAATTTTGAAATCTGTTGTATCAAAAAGATTTATTTCAAGTTGGCAGACTGTACCTTAGTAATGGTTGTGGGCAAAACAGTTGATTCGGAGAGATACATTAGTATACCCCTGGCAGAGCAAGAAATAAATTAGAAATTAATAACATTGACTTAGTATCAATGAGAGAAATTGAAAGTATTTCAGGGGCTTTTTATGTTTTATATATAAATTATAATATATTATATAACTTATGAATAATAAGTTCACCCTATCTATATTAGTTAAACTCATACTAAAGAAACTATATTTTAAAAGAAAAGTTGAACTTCATCCTAATAAGAAAGAGTATTTAGATAGATTAAAAGAAGTTGAATCAATTATTAAATCAATTAAAGAAATTAACAATGGAAGGAACAGCAAATGATTTTTTAAAAGATATTAAACAGTTAGACTTTACTGATAGATATATAAAGGAAGAATTTCCTAAGAAACAGATTGTATTACATCATACAGTTTCAAATGGTTCTGCACAAGCAATAGTTAATTACTGGAAGACCCTACCTACTAAAGTTGGGGTATGTATGATTATAGAAAGGGATGGAACTATTAATCAATTATTCTCTTCTAAATATTATGGTGGTCATCTAGGATTACACTCAGAAGATTTTACTAAGATTGGATTACCTTATATAGATTTGAATAAGAATTCAATTGCCATTGAGATTATATCCTGGGGGGGATTAACTTTAAAGGATGGAAAGTATTATAATGCATATAATAAGGAAGTTATTAATGAACCTATAACAGAATTCAAAGATGCTTATAGAGGATATAAATACTTTCATTCTTATACTAAGGAACAATTAGAATCAGTTAAGAAATTATTATTATACTGGGGGAATCTTTATAACATTCCTTTAGATTATATTCCTACTATGTGGGACATAAATAAAGATGCGATGACTGGTAAAGAAGGTGTATATACTCATACAAGTTTCCGTACTGACAAATCAGATTGTTTCCCTCAAGTTGAAATGATAGATATGCTAAAAAGTTTAACAATTAAATAATTATATATGTTTATGCAAGAAAATTTATTAGAAGCATTATTAAATATGGATTCACTTCTTCCTACAAGGATTAAAGAAGAGACTAATACAACATTTGATTACAAGATGTCCTTACCAGGCTTAACTAGAGAGGATTTAGACATTAAAGCTATAATGGAAAAAGATTTCTTCACAGTTGAAGTTAATATCAAAAATGATTCTACCTTTGTATCGAAACAGACTATCAGGATAGTGAAACTAAATGAAGAAGTCCTAACTGATGAAAGTTCTGTAGCAATAAAAATGGAGAATGGAATTTTAATTGTTTCATTAACAAAAAGAAATCCAATTACTGAGTTCAAACTATAAGGCTTTTTTCTTTTTTAATCAATTTAATAATTCTCTTTTGTAGACCTGTTGGGATTCCCCTAGCAGGTCTTTTTATTTATTTAAATTATTTTAAAATTAATTTTGGAAATTAATATTTTTAATTATATCTTTGTTGCCAGAATATTGCGGGTTAGTCTGAAGAGGTTATAGACCTGGCTCATAACCAGGACACGTCGAAGGTTCGAGTCCTTCACCCGCAACTAATAATTTAAAACAATAACATATGATTATTAAAGCAGATAAAGAAGGAATTAAAGCAATTGCTGAGTTAGCTGATGCAGTATTAAAAGCATTGGGATTACAAGCACATACAAGAGTATCTCAAATACTTAGTTCTATACAAGAACTTAAAGAAGACTTACCAGTTATTGATTCACCTACAAATTATCACGAAACAAAATGAAAGTAAAATCTAATATTAACTTTAAAAAGGATTTACATTTCAATATTTTTACATATCTCAATGAATTTCTTCATTGGGATATTACCATTTCAGATTTAAAGATATACTCTGAATTATATAATATAGATTTTGAAATGTTATCTTCTGGTGCAGTTAAGAACTATGAAGATAGAATGTCTATCTTATTTTCAGTAGATACCAAGAAGAAGATTATGGAAGATTTAAAGATGTCTTATAATACTTTTAATAATAGTTTATCTAAACTTAGGAAGAAAGGTTTAATAACTAAGGATAATACTATTGATGAGAAAAGGTTATTTAATTTAAACAATCTAGTATTTAACTTTACAATTGAATATACAAATGGATAATATTGTTAAATATCCTGATGGATGGTGGATTAATAAAACTGATTTAGAGTTAGAGAAGGAATTAAAGAATAAAGATTACATGGATAAAGTATACTTGGATTATATTTATAAAGAAGTAGCAAATAGTCTATTTGGAAAATTAGATGTTTTAGAATTAGAAATAAATATTATTAATCCAAATATATTTAATTTACTTAGAACACCACAAATTGTTACACCTTATATGGCATGGTAATGGAGAAGTTAATAAAGAAGTTTGAAGATATTTTAGGTGATAAGATATATGTAGATTATGACGGTATTTTAGAAATAGATGAGGCAGTTCCTATTTGTGCTGAAGAATGTAAAAGAATTGCTATTGAATTTGGAAAGTTTATGGATACTAAAAAAGAACTTCCAATATTAAATTTAAAAAATTTAATAACAACAAATGAATTATTTGATATCTTTATAAAAGAAGAATATAGATGAAAAAGAATGTTGAAGAGTTAATTAAAAGACATACTAAGTATTCTGATTCAATGATGTATTCAAGTGATTTAGAATGTTTAGTAGACGAATTAGCTTTAGAATTCAAATTAAATAAGATAGATATTAAGAGAGTAGTTGATGCGCAGTTTAAAATATTAAGAAGTGTTATGGCTTGTGAAGGATTAGTGACACCTGAATCTAAAATAGAAGATTTCAAGTCTATTAGATTATATAGATTAGGTTCATTTAGACCTTCTGAAGCTAAGTTTAAGTATATACAAAAGTATTTAATAGAGAAAGAAAATGGGGAAGTTAAAGAATAAAAAGAAAGCTCTTAAAAAATATAAAAATAAATTACTAATTGAAAATGAACTTTTAAAAAATTATAACAAATTATTATTTAGATGGTACGAAGATATTGTAATGGAAAGAAAAATAATAATTCATACTGGAATGGAAGGTTTAGATAATATAACAAAAATGTTTACAAATGTTTGATATAGACCAAAATAATAATATAATTATACAAGATCCTGCAATTCTTTTAGTTAAAGAATTTAAGAAACTTTGGGATAAAGATAAATCTAAGGATAAAGGTGAGGCACTTAAAGTATTTGCTTACATTTATTTAAAGAATGATTTCAAATCTGATTATAGGAAAGGACATACACAAGAAGAACTACCTATGGTACTTAGAGATGCTTTGGGATTTGATAAGAAGTGGAAGGCTGATGCAGATATTATTGCTGCTGAAACAGCTTATTCAGAATCTAAAGTAACTAAATCTTTAAAGATGTTATTAGCTGCTGAATCAGCATTGGAACAGATTACTAAATACTTCTTAGAGTTTAAGATAGATTCTATAGAAGAAGATAGGAAAGCTGATGCTATTAATAAATTAAAGAATAACTTAAAGGATATTGATGAAGTTGTTAGTAGGATTGAAGCTGCTAAAGATAGGATAGCTAAGGAAGAAGAATCTAAGAAGTTATCTGGTGTTAAAGTATTAAGTTCAAGAGAATTACCTAAATCAAAAAGGAAATGAATAAGTTAGAAGAAGTAATAAAAATATTAAATGATCATTATAATTATTTGTTTGCTTATAATTATAAGACTTTGGAAAATGGTGAAAATATGTTATTTATATTTAAAACAGATTTAATTAAGCAAGCTGATACCATTAAAGTCATAGAGTTAAGAACATTTGGTACAAAAGAAGAACTATTTCAACATGCATATGAAAGTTTTATAAAGTATATTGCATTTAGCAAAGAGATATTTAGAAGAAAAGAATTTGAAGGAGACACTTATATTTAAATAAAATGATAGAGACATTGGAGTACTTATTATTAAAAGCTTTAGATAAAGAAAAAGAAAATTGTAAAGATATTGTTAGACCAAGAAGATTTGAATTATGGTGTGGAAAAGATAATTTTGAAAAATTATTAAGATTTAAAACTTTAGGTGCATACACAGGATTAATACATGAATTCTGTTTAACATTTAATGGAGTACAAATTAAAGTTACTACTAATAAAGAAGATCCATATAATCAATATTTAAAAATGGTAAATCAAATTGATGAAGGATTATATGTAGAATTAGCAAAATTAGATACTAAAAAATATTTCGTTAATCTTAAACGATTCAGATTATATATGAAAATTTGGGGAACTCCTACACTATATAATTTTAATCATAACAATGATATTATTCCTTGGATACAATACCAGTATAGAAGATTAAAAGAAAAGTTATTTGGAATTGAATTTATGAATGATGGAGCCAATATTAGTCAATACCCATCAACATTTTGGGAATTTACTTACAATATGTATAGAGATTATAAAACAGCCAAATATAATATTATACAAGAAATTAGATGTAATAGTGATGGTAATGTAATGGTAATTGAAAGAGTGAATTCAGATATCTATTCAGAAGACACTAAAAAATACATTATTGAAAAATGGGATAAATTAGTTAAATCACATGAAGAAGCTGGAACTTTACTTCAGTTTGGAGAACACAATATAGATAAGATTAAACAATTATGTTTTGGTAAATATGTATAAAATGACTTTAGAAAATATAAAAGAATTTCTAGTAAAGAATCCTGGATACCAGAAATGGGGAGATGTCAGGATAGCATTAAAATTAAATGCTGATTTAGAGTTAGTTAAACAAGCTAAATTAGAAGTTAAAAATGTAGCTCAAATAGATGAAGTTTCTGGACCAAATATCTTAGTTCTTGACATTGAAACTGCACCCTTGATGAGCTACACTTGGGGAATATGGGACCAAAATATTAGCCTTGATCAAATAGAATCCGATTTCTTCATCTTGTGCTGGTCTGGTAAAATGCTTAATACTGGTAAGACATATAAGGGTATTATCAACCCAATGGATGTAGCTGATGAAGATGATTCATTCATTATAAAAGAACTTTGGAAATTACTTGAAAATTCAGATATAGTAATAGGTCACAACTTTAAAAAGTTTGATAAGAAAAAGATTAATGCTAGGTTTATTGAGAATGGATTAGGCCCAGTATCTCCTTATAAAGTAATTGATACTCTTGAAGTTGCTAGAAGAAATTTCTCATTTAGTTCAAATAAACTTGAAGCTTTAGCTAGGAAGTTTAATATTGAAAGTAAACATGAAACTGGATTTAATCTATGGAAACAATGTATGAAAGGGGATAGGGAATCTCTTATTAAGATGTCATTATATTGTGATCACGATGTTGAAATTACTGAGCAAGTATTTAAGAAACTATTACCTTGGATAAAGGATTTAAACTTAGGATTATATAATATTAATGATGAAGTTAAATGTCCTACATGTGGTTCCAATAAGTTAAAAGAATCTGGATTTCATTATAACTCAATAAGTAAATATCAAGCTTATAGATGTGAAGAATGTGGGCATATTAGTAGAGATAGAAATTCTGTACTTACTAGAGATGAGAATAAAAAGATTATTGTATCTGTAAAATAATTATTATGATATCAGTAGGAATTACAAAAGAAAATAAAATGTATACTTTAGTTTATTCTAAAGATAATAAAATTTTAAATTGTGTTAAGTCAACTACTTTAAATGGGATTTTAAGTAGAAATAAACATATCGTTTATTTAGATTCAGAAGATAAAGAATTAATAATGAAACTAAGGAATAAGTTATTTACATTAAATAAGAATTTATTTATTGTTAACAGAACTATTATTATAAACGTATTTTTGAATTATAAATTTTTAAAAGAAAAGATAGATATTAAAAACAAATATTATGACACTTGTTTATTATCTATTATGGATTATTATTTTAATTATAATATTAAAAGTAATTTACCATTATAAACAATAATAATTATTTGTATATTGCAAACATTAAATTAATTACGAAATGAAGATAAGAAAGATTGAAGAAGTTATACCTGAAGGATTTTATTGTATAGATAATTTGAATTTAATTGTAGATACAAAGAATCAGAAAAGTTTTCGTAAAGATTATATATGCCCTTTCTATAATGATGAGAAAAAGAAATGTTGGTATATTAAAAAAGAGATTGTTAATAAACATAAACTTTGTGATATAAATAATGAAGAGTTATTGGATATTGACGAATCTAAATTTAAAACATTAATTGATCCAAAAGAAAGTTTTGATAAGGTGTGGTATGGTAACTTATAAATTTCCAACTTCAATAGAAGAATTAACTCCTGGAGATATTTACGAAATAAAATATCCTATTGGAGATGAATGGACAGATAGAAAGACTTTTTATAATAATGAATGTGAATCTTGTAAACAAACTTTAAATAACTTAATTAAACAAAATAGAGTAAGAATAATGAATGTATGAAAACAGATAAGAATACAGATAGGATGCTTAAAGTATTTACTAATAGGCTTATAGATACTAAAGGTTTAAATGAAGATGAATTTAGTGATTATTTTGGAGTTGATGAAGAAGAAGTTAATTCCTTAACAGTTAAAAAGAAAATAACTAATACTAAGAAGGATGGTTAATATAGATAGAGTTAGAGTATTATCTTTACAAATAGAAGATGAGGACATAGAAGGATTTATCTCTATAGTAAGTAAATTATTATTAACAATTAATCAAGCTGGATTTAAGAAAACTTTTGATAAGCAAGAAAGAATTACAATATTAAATATTGCTGAAGCATTAGGATTAGATGGAGCTGAAGAATGTAATTTAGATGTAAGTAAAAACCCAATAAATTAAATAAAAGAGAAATATGAAACAAGTAAATTTTAAACCAGTTAATGACATAGTTTTAGTTGAAGCTAAAATAGTAGATGAGAAAACTGCTGCTGGAATTATTAAGACTGAGAAAATGATTGAGGATGAAAAGAATAAAATGGATTTATTCCTTAAAGTAGCAGCAGTATCAGATGATATTACAGATATTCAAGTAGGAGATGAAGTACTTATCTCTGGTGGGCATCATAATGCAGTTGTATTAGATGGAGTTACTTATCTTATTCTTAGAAAAGTAGTTATCTATGGTAAGAAACTTAATGATGATACTTATGTTAGTACAACTACTGAATCAATTTCTAAACCTTCTGCGCAATGAGAAAACTTTGGTGTAAAATATTTGGACATAAATGGATTACTAAATCATTTACTAATTATAAAAAAGTAGTTGGAGTTTATACTCAATGTTTAAATTGTAAACAGATAAAAGATTAATGCAAAACTTTACAACTAATATAGTAGATATAGATTGTAATTCTGGGTATACCTTAGAACAGATTATGAATAGTAAGAACTGTTCTAAGGATAAATCTTTTTGGTGGTTAATTAAAAAAACTGCCGGTACAGATAAAGAATTATATCTATTTCGTTCAAATTGCGCAGAAAGTTGGGAGTTTTGGGATCCTCAAATAGTTAATCCTATTAGAAATTCTAATTTAATTTATCTCAGATTCTTAGATGTAAATAAGTTTATTGAACCTTCTAATTACTTTAGGGAACATAAAATTTATACTAAGGATGTACAGAATACTGTTAAGTGGAATAGATATTGGGACGATTTAGAAGAAAAGGTAGAGACTGGATTTGAATATGAAGGAGTTAGAATAACTGGTAGACATTTCTTCATGATTAACTTTGGAAGGTTTAGAGCTATTCCAGTTGATGAAAATGGGCATCAGATTAGTAAAAATAAAGTATGGACATTTCTAAGATTCTTAGATCATCAATATTACATGATGATGGAATTAGAAGAATGTATGTTAGAAGGCCCATATAAGACTTGGGATGAATATCATAAATGGTTTCCAGAGAAAACTCACATAGAATATGAGAGTTTAACTTTGGAATCTTTTGCATTATGTAAAGGTAGGAGGAAAGGTTGGACTGCTCAAATAGCAATTGCAATTTATAATTACAACTTTACTTTTATAGAAAGTAGTATGAATATCTTGGCTGCATATGAGAAATCTCATTACGGGCCAATGTTAAAAGGTATTCATACAACTAAATCTTTCTTAGATAAGAATACGCCTTGGGTTAGAAGAACTGATGTTAAGGGTACTTATGAGAATTTTAAAGCTAGTGTTGAAATTACTAACGCTAATGGAGTTAAGATAGAAGAAGGTTATTTATCTGAAATACAAGCTACTTCATTTAAGGATAATAGTTTTAAGACAATTGGAGAATCCAGTACAGTTATTAATTTGGAGGAACCTGGAAAATTCGATAACTTATTAGAAGCATTCCAAGTATCTGTAGAACCTCTTATAAGGGATGGTGAGAATAAAATTGGGATATGTATTGCTGGAGGAACTGCTGGTGCATTAGAACAAGGTGGTTCAGTAGGTTTAAATGAGTTTATGACTAAACCTAGTGCATATGGATTTAAAGCATATGAGAATATTTATGAACCTCAAGGTGCAATAGGTGAATCTGGATGGTTTATAGATGATATGTGGTATTCTCCATTTAAGATTAGTAAGAAAGAGATAAGATTAATTGATTCATCAGAGAAAACTATTGAATTATTGGATAAATTTCCAGGAGATTTTATAGACCCTGTAGATGAACAAGGTAATTCATATAGATACTTTGCTGAATTAGTTCTTGATAGAAAGAGGGAAGAAAGAAGGAAAATTAGTAGCGTTGCATATCAAAAGTTTATTACACAGCAACCTAAGTATTTAAGTGAAGCATTCTTATTAAATGAATCTTCACCATTTGATACTGCAACTGCTAAAGAAGTATTAGGTCAATTAGCTATACAAAATATAGGTGAAGAAAAAGGGAGTTTTAGTATACTTGATGGTAAACCTAAGTGGAGATTAAATATGTCTCTTAATGCTGTAGACGAATATCCTTATAAAGGACATGATATAACAGGATGTTGGGTATTATATGAGCCACCAGTACAAATTAATGGCACTATTCCATCATGGAGATATATAGCAGGTTGTTTAACTCCTGGGGAAAAGGTAATGACTCAAATAGGATTAAAATCTGTAGAAGAAATTACATATAATGATAAACTTATAAATGAAAATGGAGATTTAGTTGAAATAAAACAATTATTACAATATGATAAAGTAGAAGAAGATATTTATACTATTCATATGGCTAATAGTTTTAGAACTACTACTTTTACAAAAGAGCATCCTATATTAGTAAGTAAACCCAATGTAAAAAAATGTTATAGTAGGCATCATCCTGTATATAGAGAAAATGAATTATATCATGAATTAGATTTTAATTATACCAC
>Ga0302161_10000415_pt1 | contig 11353 bp, 10 predicted proteins | sample I_Fen_E2_1_FD_193498 | JGI IMG/M metagenome (GOLD analysis project Ga0302161, IMG submission 193498) | Peat permafrost microbial communities from Stordalen Mire near Abisko, Sweden - I_Fen_E2_1 | ecosystem: Environmental > Terrestrial > Soil > Wetlands > Permafrost | place: Sweden: Abisko...
TTTTTAGTCATTTCATAATTTAATCTATTTATAATTACTGCATGATCCTCTAATCCTTTTGAATCAAGTTTTCCGATAACTCTATCTGCATCTCTAACAGACGTAATTTCAGGATTTACAACTATAATTGCTCTTTCAGCACCTATAACTGCATTTTCAAATCCTTGTTCAATACCTGCTGGTGAATCTATTAATACATAATCAAAATCTTCTTTTAATTCATTTACTATTTTAAGCATATCTTGTGCACTTATATCATCTTTATCTTTTGTTTGTGCAGTAGGTAATAAGCATAGATTAGGAAATCTTTTGTCTTTTATAAGCCCTTGCTTTAATCTACATCTTCCTTCTATAACATCTATTATTGTATATACTATTCTATTTTCTAATCCTAGTAATACATCTAAATTTCTAAGTCCTGTATCACCATCTATAACAACTACTTTCTTTCCAATTGATGCTAAAGCAGTTCCTATATTCGCTGTAGTGGTTGTTTTACCAACACCACCTTTACCTGAAGTTATTACAATAGATACTCCCATTTACAAATCCCTCCGACATTCTAATATATATATTTGTTTGGCAAATACGGTTCAACTATTATTGATCCATCCTTAATCCTTGCTAATTCCGGATATCTTGGTTTTTCAATATCATCTGGAGACATTGCTATAACATTTGCAATTTTTAAAATTTCTGGTTGCAATAAAAATGCAGCAATTACGGCTTTCGTATTCCCATTCGTTCCTGCACTTACTTTACCTTTTATAATTCCTAAAACAATTACATTTCCATCTGCATATATTTCTGCTCCACTATTTATATCACCAATTATAACTATGTTACCTTGATAACTTATAGATTGTCCACCTCTAATTGTTTTTCTTATAAATTTAGTTTTTCCTTCATATACACCAGAAAATATTCTAGTCTCTTTTTCATGTACTTGTTCAAATTCTTTTTCTATGTCCTCTAACACGATATCCTTTATTTCTATTTCAGATAATAATGCGTGCCTAATAATTCCAAGTTCTTTCTTATTAATCAATTTTAAATCCATTTTCAAAATCAGCGTTGTTCCTTTATAAAAATGTTTTCCTTTAGAAAGTTTTTTTATTAACATTTTAAGCATATCTTCAAAACAAGCAAACTTATTCATTTGAATAGTTGTATTTATTCCATCTTTATTCCCTTTTATTAAAATACCATCATTATTATACATTCATTCCCTCCAATGAATTTTGCGGGTTAAAACAGTAAATTCTTTTTAAATTGTCAACCTATTTAAGATTATATCATTATAATAACTTTTTTTGTATATATCTTTCAATAAATTTCAATAAAATTCTATTAAAAAATATATAAAACTCAATTTTTTTCAATTTAATACAAAATATAGAAATTGGAGTTTTTCATTTATATTATCACCTTAACATAATCCATTATTTTGATGCCGTCCTCTTTAACTTCACAGTCTACTGCAAGTATATTTACACCTTGTTTTTTGGCTTCTTTTAATGCTTCCGCAAATTCTTTATGTGTTTCTACATTAGGCTCAAAATGTAATACATTTTTCATTTGCACTACAAATATTATATAAGCATCATACCCCTCTTTTACACACTCACAAAGTTCTTTGACATGTTTAACGCCTCTTTCCGTAGGTGCATCTGGAAACTTTACAACTCCTTGATTTTCTAAAGTTACTCCCTTTACTTCTATGAATGCTTTTCTGTTTTCTGTTTCAATATAAAAATCAAATCTAGAACTCTTATATTTAGATTCTGGCTTTATTAAAGTAATGTCCGTAATCAGACTACCGTCTGATATCCATTCATGAACAATTTTATTCGGTACCTGAGAATCCATATTAATAAGCTTGTTTTCTTTTATAACACTTATAAGAGAAAACTTAGTTTTTCTTTTCGGATTATTATTCTCTTGAACAAATACTCTTGCATTCGGAATTAACAATTCTTTGCATCTCCCTGTATTTTTAACATGACAAATTTCTACTTTGCCATTAATTTCAATATGCGCAATAAATCTATTTGGTCTTGATATAAATTTTCCTTTTAAAATATTATCATATTTCATTATTACCTCCAACAAGGCATATTTAAAAAAATTTCAAGTTATTATTCTGTCTATTTTCCTTTGTATGCCTAAATTAAATTTTTATATAATATTAATTATAACTTATATTATCAAATATTTTGTAATAAAAAAATATCCTTATAGGAATACAACTTTCATCATTGTATACCCATAAGGCTATTAAAAATATTTCTTTTTATTGTTGTTAATAACGCGGCTGCACGTTGCTGAACAAGGTACCCCTTAAGGTTACATTGTGCCCCTTGTGAGTATAAGTTCAACTAAGATTCAGATGGTTATCAAACTCTCCACCTAACTCAGGCTTCACTTATGATTTGGATTATCAACAACATACTTTTTGAAAGACTCTGATTTTGAAGCGTAAGTTGGATCCAATTTTAATAATTCATCCTTAAAGTATGCTTCATAAACCGATCTAACTACTGATGCAATATTCCCTCCATGCCCTCCGTCAAATACTACTGCAGCTACTGCTATCTGTGGATCATCTGCTGGAGCATAACTAACATATGTTGCATAAGGAGATCTTCCTTTTTCTCTTTGATCAGTTGCAAAATCGGCTGTACCAGTTTTACCAGCTGTTTGTATTGGAAATCCACTAAATGCTGTTGCTGCTGTACCTTCTGTAGTATTATTAACTGCTTTCATACCTTTTTTAACTGCATCTAGAGTACTCTTTGATAATGATACTGTATTTAATACTTCTGGTTTGAATTCTTGTACTATATTTCCATCATTATCAGTAATCTTATCAACCAAATGAAGCTTATATCTTGTTCCACCATTAGCAAGAGTTGAAATATATGATACTAACTGTATTGGAGTAAAGTTATCCATACCTTGACCTATTGATGCTAAAACAATTTGAGCTGGTGATTTCATTTCTCCAGGTTGATTATTAATTGTAAATTGAGCTATAGTTTCTGCTATAATTGAAGCTTGAGTTTCTAAATTAACCTTTTTCCCCGATTGTTCGTATTCTGCTACATTCTTTTTATATACATCAGAATATTCCATTATATTTTTAATATCCTTTGTAACATCCTTTGCAAACTCATCATGACTCATCATTGATTTCTCATCTGTACCAACCTTATTTAAGTTTTCTACAATCTTATCCTTTATAGCTTGTTTAGACTTTTTAACTTGATCATTATCATCATCAGAAACGCTTATATCAAATTTAACGAAAGTTTTTCCGTTATAATTACAGTCTTTTTCTAATATTTGAACTAAGTTAAGTTTAGCATATGCTATAGCCTTATCTTTCGATGATTTAAAGTTATATGTTTGCCCAAAACTTTCTCCTATTTCTATTCCTGTTGTAGCTTTTTGTTTGCTACTCGCATCATTAGGATCAACCCCTAAACCAAATTGCCAAGCATATTCTGCAATAGAATCTAAAGATTTAATTTTACTTTCTCCTTGATTTAGATTTTGCATATACATTCTATATGAAGTTTCGTAGAAGTAATAATTGACTGATTCTTGTATAGCTCTTGTTAAAGTTGTTAATCCGCTTGCACCTTCTATATCGCTTCCAGGAGCAAAGCTTTTACCAAAAGTTTCTGGATGTATATTAAATTTACCTGTATCATTTATAATTGTATCAGGACTTATTGCACCAGACTCTAAGCCTGCAACAGCTGTAAGTGGCTTAAATGTAGACCCTGGTGGACTTAATGACATAGTGGCATAATTATAAGTTGGTCTTGGATACAAATCATATTGATCTGTTCTATATCCATCTTTCATTGGAAATAGCTCATCAACATTTTTGTTCAAACCCATTCTTTGTATTAATTCTTTTCCAAATGTCTCATAGTCAGGATTAAAATATTGTTTGTTCTCCGCTGTTGTTAATTGTCCTGGAACTGCAAATAAATTAGGATTAAAGTTAGGATAACTTACTAGTGATAAAATCCTTCCAGTTTTAACCTCAACTGCAACTAATGCTCCTCTTGTTGCATTTAAAAATTTATATCCATCAATATCCGGAGTCTTTTTTACATTCTCCATTGCATCAGTCAATCCTTGTTCTGCTGCATATTGAATATCATTGTCTATAGTAAGATGTACATCCTTTCCAGGATAAGATTCAAGTTTAAATAATTCTTGTGTAACTCTACCTTGTGAGTTTACCTTAACAGTTGTACCACCCTTGACTCCCTTTAATTGTTCTTCAAAAGCTGATTCTATACCTGACGTACCTATTAAGTCCGATGAAACGTCATACCCTTTAAGTTCATACCTTTCTTTTTGAGTATCATTAATTGAAGATACATAACCTAAAACTGAAGATGCTAAATTATTGTATGGATAATATCTTATTGGGGCTAAACTAACATCTATTCCTGATAAATCAGTAAGTTTTTGATATACTATAAAAGCTGTATCTTTTTTAATATTTCCTGCAATAGTTGCTGACCTGTCTCCTTTAAAACTTTGCATTTTTATAGAATCTTTTATAACCATGAATTTTCTGATGTCATTTAAAGAATATCCTTCTTTTATAATTGCTTCCGTTAATTCTTTGTCTGACATTTTAGAATATATTTTACTCTTATCTTTTGTCTTATAATCAGAATCTATAAGTTCAATTAAATTATAATATCTAACTAAAGCATAAAATGAATCTTCTGGTGTCATCTTTAGAAGAGCTTCATCTAATTTTGAATTTTGCGTATCAGATAGCTCTTCAACATCTTTAAACATGATATTTTTTAAAGTATCACTTATACCTCTATCCTTTTTAAATCTTAATTCCTCATAATTTTGAGCTTCTTTACCGCTACTTGTATATTCAAAATATATCTCATTATCACTATTTATTTTTAATGGCAATGTATCTTGAATAATTTCTTTATTTTCATCTAATATTTTAAACAGTTGTTTCATTGTCGTATAAAATTGCTTATCTGAATCGTCTGTTTTAGTATATGTAATGGTATATGTTTGTATATTAGTTGCTAAAATATTACCTTTTTGATCATATATCTTTCCTCTTGGAGCCTTATCTGATACAAACCTTGTTGATGTAACATTTGCTCTTTCCTTATATTCTTCATAACTAAATACTTGAATATACAATAATTTCAAAATAATAATTCCAAATATAATTCCCATAATAATACTCAAAACAGTATACCTAGAAGTTTTCTTTTTTTTTCTATTTGTTGGTTTATTTAATATCATTTAAACCTCCACCTTTGTTTTGAATATTCATCATCATAAACATTCATTACTAACTTATATACAAAAAACATTACCACTCCATTATATATCCCCATAATAATACTTTTTGAAAATTGTATATCAATATCTAACAAATAAAATATTATAATTACTCCTATATACTTTATTATTGTAATAAAAAAAATTGAAATCACAGGTATTAATCTCTTATTTTTTACTATTCCCTCTCCAATAATGCTTGCTAAAAGACATAATAATAAATTCAATAAAGAATTCACTCCAAATCCATGAAAAAAGAAAACATCCTGCAACACACCGCTCACAGCACCTATAAATGTAGCCTTTTCTTTCCCATTTATTATTGAATAAGCAATAGCAAATGTAAATAACAAACTAGGATAAGCCCCTTTTATTGAAAAAAATGGAACTAACGAATTGTCTAATATAACTAAACCTATAGAAACTAAAATAATAATTAATTTTTCCATTTATGAACCCCTAATTATATTTAATTTCTCTCGTATCCTTCGGAGAGACAATAAATAATTCTTCTAATTTATTAAAATCTACATATGGTTTTACAACTGCACTTTTCATTACTTTTACTTTATCTTCTTCCACGTGAGTTACTTCTCCAATTCTAATTTCTTTTGGATAAAGCATTCCTACACCAGATGTCATTATTACATCGCCTTCTTTAACCTCTGAATCCATCGGAAGATCGTACACTTTAGCTAAATTTCTATTTTGATTATCTTTAAATCCCTTTAAATATCCAGTGGCATCTCTAGTGCTTTCAACCATAACACTTACAGCTATATTTTCATTAGCCAAAGATTGAATTATGCTCCAGTTGTTCCCTACACTTGTCACTTGTCCTACCAATCCTTGAGCTGCTATAACGATCATACCTTTTTGAATATTCTCATTTTTACCTTTATTAACTATATATCCATCTAAAAAGTTTCCTCCACTATATCCTATAATATCGCATGCTATATAGTTATAGTTATTTCTTTCTTCTGCAAAATTTAATACTTCTCTTAATCTATCATTTTCTTCTTTCAAATCTGAATAAGTGCTTAATTTATTTTCAAGCTCTTGATTTTTATTAATTAATTCTTTATTTTGCGCTTTTACTTCTGAAAAATTCAAGAAAAAGTCTAAAGTTTCCTTAAGTTTATCAGTTGCATTATATATAAGACTTTGTACAGGATTTAGAGTACTACCGGCACCATTTTCAATAATACTTCTATTATCTCTCTTAACAGTATAAACTATTAACCCTAAAAAGCTAACTGACAGTACTATAATAGTTACTGCCAGTTTATTCCTAAGAAGCTTCATATACTAACCTCTTTGATCTCTACTAATTTTGTCAAAATCTTCTAGCGCCTTCCCTGCTCCAAGTACTACGCAATCAAGAGGTGCCTCTGCAATATGTACAGGCATATTTGTTTCTTTATTTATCAATACATCTAAGCCTCTTAGATAAGCTCCACCACCAGCAAGCATTATTCCTTTTTCTATAATATCTGCTGCAAGCTCAGGTGGTGTTTTTTCTAATGTTGTTTTAATCGCCTCTATAATAGCATATACTGGTTCTTTTAATGCTTCTCTCACTTGAGTTTCTGAAATTTGAACAGTTTTTGGAAGACCTGAAATCATATCTCTTCCTTTTATGTCCATAACCATTTCTTCATCTCCAACTTTATAAGCTGAACCTATTTCCATTTTTACTTGTTCAGCAGTTCTTTCTCCGACCATTAAGTTAAATTCTTTTTTAATATAAGATATTATTGATTGATCTAATTCATCTCCTGCTTTTCTAAGAGATTTACTAGTTACTATCCCACCTAAAGAAATAATAGCTACTTCAGTAGTACCACCACCTATATCAACTATCATGCTTCCTGTTGGTTCACTTACTGGAAGCCCTGCGCCAATTGCTGCTGCCATTGGTTCTTCCATTAAAATAACATCTCTAGCTCCTGAAAGCTTTGTTGCCTCTTCAATAGCCCTCTTTTCAACTTCAGTAATACCTGATGGATAACAAACTATTATTCTTGGGTTCTTAAATGCATTCTTTGTTGATACCTTCTCTATTAAACTTTTCATCATTGTTTGAGCTATATCAAAATCTGCTATTACACCATCTCGAAGTGGTCTTATAGCTACTATATTTCCTGGTGTTCTACCTATCATAAGTTTAGCCTCTGATCCAACGGCTAATGTTTTTTTAGTCATTGTATTTACAGCAACAACAGATGGCTCTCTTAAAACAATCCCTTTTCCTTTTACAAATACTAATGTATTTGCAGTTCCTAAATCTATCCCCATATCTTTTCCTGATCCAAAAAATCCCATTTATTTTTTCCCCTTCCGATTCTATATTAGTCCTCTTTCTTTAAGGCTAACAAATTTATTATTTCCTATTATAATATGATCTACTAATTTAATTCCTATTATATCTCCACATTCTTTAATTCTTAATGTAATATTTATATCTTCCTTGCTAGGCGTTGGATCGCCTGATGGATGATTATGACATATAATTATAGATGCACTATTTTTATTTATTGCTTGCTTAAATATTTCTCTTGGATGCACTATAGATGTATTTAAACTACCTTTGAAAACATCTTTTGTTCCAATAATCATATTTTTTGTACTTAATAATACCACTTTCAAAACTTCTTGAGTTAGCTCATTCATTTCTCCCATTAGAAGGTCTGCCAAGTCTTTAGGTGAATTAATCTTAACATATTTTTTCATTGCTTTTAATGTTCTAAATCTCCTAAAAAGCTCAGATAATGCTAAAATTTGAGAAGCTTTTCCTTCTTTTATACCTTTTATAGATGTTATTTCATTAAAGCTTGCACTTAAAATCCCATCTAATCCTTCTAATTCTGATAAAAGCCTACTACTAAGTTGAAGTACATTTTCTCCCTGAGTTCCAGTTCTAAGTATAATTGCTAACAACTCTGAATTACTTAAGCTATCAGCTCCATATGTCAATAATTTTTCTTTAGGTCTTTCATTTTGTGGTATATCCTTGATTTTAAGGCTGCTATCCATTAATACACTACCTCTACATATATGATATCCCTAAATCCCCTCAAATTATTGTACCTCTTTTAGCATAAATTTTAATTTGTTTAACGGAAGTCCGACAACATTATAATAACATCCTTTTATTTCCTTAACAAATATTCCACCTATGCCTTGAATCCCATAAGCCCCAGCTTTATCTAAAGGCTCACCAGTTTTTATGTATTCTAGTATTTCATGATCACTTATTTCAGAAAAAGTGACCTCAGTAGCTAAGCTTTCTTGTTTTATTAAATTTCTAGCTGTATTCATAACAACAATACCGGAATAAACTAAATGTTTTTTACCTTGAAGTGATTTTAAAATCTTAAAAGCATCTTCTTCATCCTTTGGTTTTCCAAGTATCCTATCTTCTAACGTAACTATAGTATCTGCTGATATTATTATTGCATCATCATCTAGTTTATTTTTAACATCAAGTGCCTTGCCTAAAGCTACATTTTTAACATATCTATCTATAGATCCTTCAAATAGAACTTTACTTTCATCAAAATCACTGACTATTATATCAAATTTTTCAATTAATCTATTTAGAAGTTCTTGCCTTCTCTCTGAAGCAGAAGCTAAAACGATTTTCATACATTCACATCCTAAAATAAAGAATTTAATATATATTATTGACAAATAATATATATTATAGACATGTTAATTTTTTAACTAAACTAGTTTTTTAGAGTATAGAAATGGTAGGTATCCCTATAAACCATTTCTATACCCTATAGTTTATCATTTAAGATGTTCTTAAACAAGTCTGTTATACTAACTTATAGATTTTTTTATATAAATGTAATTTTATTGTAATAATTATTAATTTTTTAATATAGCCTTAGACCCACTCACAAAAATAACACGTCCGTTTACTAGTCTATTTCGCGTGATTTAATTAATTTATATAAATCTTGTATATTGGTATTATTATTTTCTTTATTTATTTCATCTGGCAAGTTTTTTACATAGCTACTTAAAACCTCTATTTTTTTAGATTTAGCACTACTACTATCATTTACAATTTTATCAGCCCATTCTTTGAACTCTGCTGTTTTTATACTTTTAACTTCACTATCTTCAAGTTTCTTTGTAATTGTTAAAAATCCATCTATAACTTCTATTACTTTTTTACTTTCTATATTATCACTTGAAATGATTAAATTAACCTTTGCAACATCAATGTTGTTAGCTTTAAATTCTTCTATTTTTTTTAATCCATCTTCTTCTTTATATATTCCAGCCAATACTCTATATTTACCATCATCTTCTACTATAAAGGGCTGGCAATATTTTGATATTAGAGTTAATAATTCTTTTGCATTTTCTTCTTTAGAATAATACCCACATTGTAATAATATAATGCTCTTAATCTCACCTTCATTATTTCCTTCAATTGAATATCTTGAATTATTACTATTGTTATCTTGAATCTGTTTTTCATTAAAAATAAAATTACTAATATATAATCCACATACTATTGATATTCCAACAATAATTGCAATACTACATAAAAATTTTATCTTACCTGATTTTTTATATTCATATCTTGTGTATCTCATAGTATACCCCCTTTTCATATACTATATTTATTCCATAGTTTACACATATATGAGTTATGTTAAATAAAAAATACATAATTAGATATAATCCAATTATGTATTTTTTTAAGTATGATTAATTTAATTTAAGTTACATAAAGACTACTTGGTAAAATAATGACTGTTTCAGGTGCTGCTGTAATGTTTAATATTAGCGCATTAATAGATTGTAGTTTATGGACAGAGACTTAATTACTAAATATATAGGTGTACCTCTGAAACTTTTCTTAAAAAAACGTTTTCATTATGCTAAATATGTGCCTTGAGCTATTTGTTGAATGTTAGTACCTGAAACACTTGTTAGCTTGTGGAATCAAAAATTTAGATTGTCTCAAGGTGGACTTGAGGTCATGATACACCATTGGGATATATAGCTCAAACTTGCTATCTATATTACTTTGGTTATTTAGTTTACCTTTTTCACCTATAGAAAAAATGTGGAATGATAATGTTATTACTTTAGAAAATACTATAATATAAATTATTGTTATAGTAAGTTATTTCTTAATCAAATATTCTCCTTGCAGTTGCATATCTTGTTGAGTAATATCCATCTGATAAGGAACTTACCATTACTGGTTTCCCGGTTCTTGGTGCATGAATAAATTCTCCATCTCCAATATAAATACCAACGTGACTTATTGAACCTTCTGTATTAAAAAAGACTAAATCTCCCGCTCTTAAATCATTTTTCTTTACTTTAGTTCCTTCTTCTACTTGAGTATATGTAGTACGAGATATATCTACACCAAATTTATTGTATACATATTGTGTTAATCCTGAACAATCAAAAGCATTTGGTCCAGTTGCTCCATAAACATATGGCTTTCCTAAAAATTTATATGCATAATTAACAACTTGATTTCCTTTGCTAATAGTACCCCTTGAAGCTTTACTTCCACTATTTGATGTTTCTTCTGTATCGGAAGGTGCTTTAATTACTTTAGTTGTTTTAAGTTGACTAGTTTTAAGTGTAATTCCTTTATTAGACGTTAGTGTAGTATCAGCATTAGTATTTTGAGTATTAAGAAGGCATGTTCCTGAAAAAACAAAAGCTGCAATTACAAATTTGGTAAGCATATTTTTTTTATTCTTCATCTTTATTCCTCTCCATTACATGATTATATATTAATACAGAAAACATTTTCATTTTCGTTTATAGTCTCTTTTTATTTTCACACATGGTCTTAGTATATTCATAATTGGAATATAGGTCAAATTATTAACACTTATATATATTTATTTTAGAATGAACTATCTTCATTTTCCTCAATATTTCTCCGAATAATAGTCATATACTGTAAATTTATAATTTTCTGACTTTTGAATTAATATTTTACCAG
>Ga0302161_10000418_pt1 | contig 11350 bp, 10 predicted proteins | sample I_Fen_E2_1_FD_193498 | JGI IMG/M metagenome (GOLD analysis project Ga0302161, IMG submission 193498) | Peat permafrost microbial communities from Stordalen Mire near Abisko, Sweden - I_Fen_E2_1 | ecosystem: Environmental > Terrestrial > Soil > Wetlands > Permafrost | place: Sweden: Abisko...
ACTTTCTTCTATTCTTACATCAACCTTAATCTCATAAGCATCTGCAATGGCTTTTGCATGTCTTTTTATTGATTCATGAGCTATTTCTCTAACCTTTGGGTTAAAGTATCTCATGGAAATATCAATCTCTGTATATTTAGAAACTATATTTGCCTTTGTACCTCCAATGAACTTTCCTACAGAAATCACTATTGGATCTTGAGCATTAATATTTTTAGTAACTATCCCTTGAAGGTCTGTAACAAAAATACATGCAGGATGAATAGTATCCTTTGCTAGATGTGGAACTGATCCATGTCCTGATACTCCTTCAAACTTAACATAAATAGTATCACAACCTGCCATTCTATACCCTGGTTCAATATTTACATATCCTGTCTCTAATTCTGGCATTCCATGCATACCAAGACAAGCATCTACTCCATCCATTCCACCTGCTTCTATAATTTTTTTCGCACCTGAGAATGTTTCCTCACCTTCTTGAAAGAAGAATCTAACCTCACCAGGTATATCATCCTTCATTTCAGATAAAATTTTTGCAGCACCAAGAAGCATAGAAGTGTGAGCATCGTGACCACAAGCATGCATTAATCCAGAGGTTTTAGATTTAAATTCAACATCTGTTTCCTCTTTTACTGGAAGAGCATCTATGTCTCCTCTTAAAGCTACAGTTTTTCCACTTTTTCCACCTTTTAATGTGGCAATCAAAGAGGTATTTCCTGCTTTCCTATACGGTATTCCAAGTTTATCTAATTCCTTCATAATCTTTTCCTGAGTTTTAAATTCCTGACCACTAAGTTCAGGATTTTCATGTAAATCTCTTCTAAAATTAATAATATATTCTTCAATTGATTTAGCTTTATCTAATATGTTTGACATAGAAAACTTCCTCTCATTTATATATTCACATCTACTTGTAGTTGTAAATATCAATAAACTTTTAAACATTTAAAATAATGATTTTTTAGTTTCAGATGCAGTATAAATGTCATCTATACATTTATACTGCATACAAAGCCAACAATTCTTCTTATATTGTTGTCTTAAATCTGATATCAGATACATTCTTATTTATGAAATTTTTCTGTATCAGAAAGATTAAGCAATCTTTCTTTCATTTTCTTTATTTTTCTCACGCTTATTCTTCTTGCTCTTAGGTACAAGTACTAATACAGCAATTAGTGATATGACTCCTGCAATTACGCTAACTCCTAATCCCCAAGAAGCTGATAAATTTTGAGCTGTTTTGTCACTCATAAGAATAGCAGTTGACACTGCTCCAGAAATAGCTACACCAAAACTACCACCTAAAGAACTTGCCATTTTATAAATACCTGATGCTGAACCTGCTTTTTCTGCTGGAGCATTTCCAACTGCAGTATTTGTAGATGGAGTAGCATAAAAACCAAATCCAGTTCCCATAATAGCAAGTCCAACTACAACTGCTGTAAAATATATAGCGTTTGGTAAAAAAGTTAATGTCATTAAGAAAATTCCTACTGCTGCCATTAATGTTCCTATAGCCATTGGTAAACGTGATCCTGTTTTAAGCATAACTTTTTCTCCTACACGAATGGTTCCAACTATAGCAATTAGATAACTTATTGTTAACAATCCACTTTGAAATGAACTTAATCCACGTGTAGTTTGAACATAAGGCATTAAAATAAATAAACAACCTGCACACATATTAAGTAAGAAATTTGAAATTACAGCTGCATTATAACCTTTGCTGCTAAATAGTGATAAATCAACTAATGGTGAAGTGTTTCTACGTTCTATAAATAAGAATATACTAAATAAAATTACAAAAGCAGCTATTAGTGAAATAATAGCAGGACTTGTCCATCCATATTGCCTGCCACGAGTTACAACTAAATTTAATGAAAGTAATGCTAATACTAAAGTAATAATACCAAAATAGTCTATGCTTCGTTTTTCTCCACTAATAATTTTACTTTCTGGCGTACCCTTAATTAAAAACATACCTATTATAGCTACTGGAACAGTAATCCAAAATAACCATCTCCAACTTAATGCTGATACTACTGCACCTCCAAAGAAGTTAGCAACACCACTGCCACCCCAAGAAGCCAAAGACCAAAAGCTTAAAGCACGCGGACGAGCGTCTCCTGGATAATAAGCATTTATAAGCGCTAGAGTTGCAGGCATTATAAATGCACCTGATAAACCTTGTATAACACGTCCTAAAATAAGAAATGTAGCTCCTTGTGCTGTTGCACATAGTATAGACCCAATTATACTTAATATAAATCCAATTTGAGTCATTTTAACTCTTCCTATTTTATCAGCGACACTTCCTGCTGTTACAATGCTAACCCCACAAATCAATGCAGTAATACTAATAGCAGTATTTACAACAGAACTTGAAATTCCTAAATCTTTTGTAAGTGGTGGTACCCCAGCTGTTATAGCACTCGCAAATAACCAATAAGTTGCTACACCAAGAATCATTCCAGATAACAAACGATCATTACCTTTATAATTTGTCATATAAATTCCTCCTTAAATCTTTTACTTACTAAATTTTTTAAACTATAATATTCATTAAAAATTGTTTGAAAACTAATTATTAATTAGTGATTAACTTAATCTTATACCTATTAATAAAAAGCCGAAATAGCATTTCTTCCAACGTTTTTACTTATCCCTTAAGTTTCAATTAATATTACGTTTGGAGGATGTTTTTTTGTCTAAACGTAAAGAAGAAGTTAAAAGTATTATTCTACTTTTAACTTCTTCACTGCAGAAAAAATATATAAATCTTGTGTAAACATTCCTTCATTTATGAATGTATTTAGAGTCATATTAGAATTTTTATCAACAATAGACTTTAATATAAAAAGACCCAATCCTCTGTTTTTACCTTTATTTGAATAACCCTTATCATAAATTTTTTCCATGTTTAAATCTTTTCTATTAAAGGTATTTGCAACTGTAATATTTAAATTATCATCAATTGCCTCTACATAAATTTCTAATTTTTTATTATCATTTTTTAATGTTTCCTCTAATGCATTTTCTAATATTATCCCCATAACTCTTGAAAATTCCATTTCAGAAATATGGCATTCTTTTATTTTCCCTATAGTTATTAAACTTACTTCTACATCTTGCTTAATACTTAACATAATATAATATGAAAGAATAGATTTTAGAGGAATATAATTTATATCTTTCAAATTAAAAAAAGCGTCATAACTTTTATCTCCCACCACTTCTTTACTTAGTTTATCTAATAAATTATTGTCTTTTAAGCTATCTATCCCCATACCTAAAACTATGTTTTTATAATCATGTTTAAACTCTCTATATTTTTCCACTAATTCTTCTATGGTCTCTATGTATAAAGTTAATTCCTTAATTTCCTTTTCTTTTTCATTTAATTCCAATTCATCTTTTATGTTTTTAATATCTAATTTATTGTTTATAATATAAAACATTAAAATAAAGAAATTTATAGAAACAAATGATATTAATTTAATTCCGTAGTTTATATTTAAATCGTTGATTATTTTTATAAATATATTAATAAAAATTATTATATATATACCTTTAAAATTTCTTTCCTTGACATTATCATCTGGGAAACTTAATGGAATATATCTTCTGAATAATCCAAATGACAATAGTATAAACACATAAATTAGTATAAAATTATAATTGAGTGGATGAAGCAAAATATTAAAATTAAATATATCTTTTATATTTATGTTATATCCTAAAATTAGTATTATGCCTGAACTCATGTAATAAGACATAAGAGTAATCAACTCTACAAAAAAGGAAATTTCTAAATTTCTCCTGAAATTCTTCCCAATGCAGAAATAAGTTATAATATAATTACAAAACCATACAAATATAAACGATAAAAGGTTGTCTGTTAAAAATTCCATACCAATAGGTTTAATCAACATTACTAGAATTATTGCAAAAACACCCTTTAATTTAATATCTATCTTTTTATCAGAAAAAGCATAAATGAGATAGGTTTGTGCTAATGTTGTTGCTATCGTATAATGCATGACCTTATCTCCTTTTCTCTTCTCTTAGATACAACCTCTTTTATACCACCCGTTAGAACAACATATAAATCTTCATTAATATTTTCAATCATTTTAATATGTTCTTTATTTACAATTATGCTTCTATGTATTTGTACAAATTGATTTGAAAGCTCTTTTTGAATTTCTTTTAAGGTTAAATTAACGCTTATTTCATTTTTTGTTGTATATATAATAATTTTCTTTTTGCTCTTATCAGTTTCTATACAAATAATATCTGAAGGCTTTATTATAAATACATTTCCACCAACTTTAAATATTAAGGATTCATTTTCAATTTTATCTTTATAGATTTTAATATATACATTAAGAGCTTCTCTAATAGAATTTTCCATATCATAACCTTTGTCTATAAAGTCTAATATTTTCAACTTATATTTAAATACGCTCTGCATTTGATGAATGTGAGAAGTAACATATATCATTTCTCCTTTATATTCATCAATATTTCTTATTTCTCGTCCTAAGGATAACCCATTTTTATCTTGTTTCAAATCAATATCTAGAATATAAAGACAATCTTCATATGAACTTAAAGATTTAATATATTTTATTGTTTCTTCGTAGATGTTAAAAGCTTTAATGTTACATTCTAAACCCCTCTCTTCAAATACACGTTTTGCTATTTTAGAAATTTGTTCTATATATTCTTTTCTGTCTTCACATATAATTATGTTCAAAAAAATCACCACTTTACATTTTTATAATATAAACCTAATTAAAGAAACTATTTATAATATATCTTTAAACCAATTAGTAAGTAAACCATTCATTATGGCTACTTTAGCATAATTATATGAATCATCATCTTTAAAAGTTATATAATAATCATTTTTAATTTTCCCGATCTTTATATCTTCCTTTAAATCATTAATAATCTATTCAAAATCTGCGCTTGCTTGATATTATTCCGTTTTTATAACATAATCAACCTATCCTGGTCAAAAAATCTTTTTAATACGTTAAATACACCTGAATGAGCATTTTTTATATCTCGAAAGCGAGGATGCTCCCATAATTCATCTCCATCTCCTGCTTCCACATAGGTAAATCCATTTTTATAATAATATTCAAGGGCAAATAAGTAGGTGTTTCTGTTTTTCGTAAATTCATCAGAATGACTTCCATTACTCCTATGGCAATCACTAAAAAAAACATATCTTGAGTTTTCGTCAAAATATTCTACCCTTGCATTTTCATATGCTTCCATTAATCTTTGATCCGTATGCATAGTCATAACCCCTTAATGTATAAATACTTTTTTATTAAATTTCACCTTGATATGAGTAATTACATTCCTATTACCATAATTTAATAGTAGCACAGAATTCGGCAAATACAATTCATTCTTCAAAATATGATCATAGAATTTTTTCTTTTAAATATATTCACTGCTCTAATTATTAGAATCAATAATTTTCTTTAATTCAACATTGTGATTTATGAAAATAATCTACTAAATTACCGCCATAAAAATGAAAATATTTGCTTTTATTATTTAAGATAAAGTATAACAAATTGGATTTTTATGAATATATTATTTTATAAATAATTAATCGGGAGTTAAATATAATGCTAGATATTAACGATGATGCTTATGAAGATGATCTTTATTTTGAAAATTATGAAACTTCATCTATTCTCTGTGAATCTTTTCAAAGACAAAGACCACCTTTTTTACCTATGCCAGGCGGTAACGTTCCCCCAATAGATAATTATCCACCTGGTTTTGATGTTAATTCTCCACCTGATTTTAATTTTCCAGGAGGAGTTTTTAACCCACCTGGATTGCCTAAATCTCCACCACCAAATTATATTCCTAATAAAAATTCTGTTGGTGTTCAAAACTTTAGTTCAATTGGAGATGGTATCGAAACTAAAGCTGTTAGTCCCAATTCCATCAGATTTTGTCTTTATAAATTCACATATATTTGGGAACGAAATGGTAGAAACTATTGGGCATTCTTGTTAAATATTGATAGGCGCTCTGTATCTGGTTTTAGATGGTATGGTAAAAATTGGGTTTATTGGGGAGTAGATTTAAGGAGAATCGATTCTTTTATATGCTATAGATCTACTTTTGAAACTGATTGTGAGGATTGTAAAAATCAAATAAAACTTGATTCAAGTGAGATTTTATTTCCATCTGAATCTTAGTTGAATTTATATCATTAATGGGCACCCAGTAATCTTAATGGTCACAATGTGCCCTTAAGATGTCATAGCCTCAATTGAAATTAATTTTATATATTTAATTTTTTATTTATAGTAATAATATTTATTAATAAGTTAATACTAAAATAGAAAATTAAACTTAAGAGGTGGATATTATGAAAAAGTTACTTTATATAACAGTGAATTCAAAACCTGAGGAATTATCAGCTAGCAAAACAGTTGGAAGAACACTCGTAAATAAGTTTTTAGAGCAGCATGCTGATTTTGAACTTGAAGAATTAGATTTATATAAATGTCATATTCCAAGATTAGAGTATGAATATTTTGAGAAAAGAAATTGCATGATAAAGGAAGAAGATTTCAATAAGTTAAATGAACATCAAAAAGAAGAAGTACATAAAATGGTAAAACTAGCAGATCAGTTTAGAGAATCCGATTTATATGTAATTGCATCTCCTATGTGGAGTCTTTCTTTTCCATCTCCTTTAAAAGAATATATTGATTGCATTGTAATGGAGGGAAAAACTATACATATAGAAAAAGATAGCGTTGAAGGCTTATTAAATGATAAGCAAAGAGGTATGATATATATACAGTCCTCCGGGGGATCTATTCCATGGCTCTTAAGAATTGTGATGAACAAAGGACTGAATTATGTACATGATATAATGAAATTCATTGGAATAAAAAGATTTGAAGAATTATTAGTAGATGGGACTGGTTCTACTGAAGAAGAAAAAATACAAGCCATACAAGAAGCAATAGGAAAAATTGACAACATCATTGCAGAGGTTTGGAGATAAGTTAATTGAAGAAGCAGTAGATACACTTATGGTTTTTTGCTGCTTTCCCTAATTAGAATATGCCTTATATAAAAGAATTAACAAATGAAGTTAATCTAGTCAATCCTATCTGCTGTTTATTTAGTATTCCAACAACCTATTTGTAAAATAGTTTAGTACTTTCCATATAACTTAAGCTACAGATTTTGTGCTTATGTATTTAAGTGACTTATTGTATTTTCTACGTCTTAATGCTATATTCATTGCCTCTGTTACATTGTCACTTGGATATTGCCAATTTAAATATTTTTTCTTTATGACTCTTATAAAGGTATATAAGGATTGTAATTATAGCAACAATTAAGCTTCCTATCAACAAATATTTTTTAAATAAACTATGATATCTTTCCCAATTAACTCCAAGAAATTTCCCTAATGAAATAAAAGTAGTAGTCCATATAAACGCTCCTATATAAGCATTAACTGCAAATTTCTTATATGACACATAAGTGATACCTGAAAAATATCCCGTAACATGTCTTACACCCGGAATAAAATATGCTACAATCAACAGCTTATTACCATATTTTTCGAACCACATTGATATTTTATCTAATCTATTTTTATCCATATGAATATAATGACCATACTTTTCGAAAAAAGATACTCCTAATATTTTTCCAATAAAATAAGATAAAGTAATACCTATACATACGCCAAGTGTTGCAATTAAGATACTAATAGTTAAGCTCATTTTTCCCTCATAAATAACATATCCACAATAGGTCATAAGAGCTTCCCCTGGCAGTGGAAATGCTATCAGTTCTAACATTAAAGCTATTAATAATACAATATATCCATAATTATTAAATAATTCTATTACAACCTTCAAAATATTCACCTCACATATAATAAGTATAACCATTAAATTTTCTTTTAATAACTAAAATTTATCTAAAATTATATAATATTAAATTTAGTTATATAATGATTTAAATCTCAATTTTGTTGTCATTTTCTTTTCAACTATTCTATATAAATTTTCAACTTTACTTCTTAATTTCAAATTATAAATATAACTTGTAGCAAAAACAATTACATATGCCCCAATAACATCTGCTGGATAATGATCTCCAACATACACCCTTGAAAAACCAACAATTATTGATAGTATTGTCATTATAACTTCAAGTGTTTTATTGTATTTCCCGAGTCCTAAAGCTATACTCATTGTTCCTGTGGCATGGTTGCTTGGGAAGGATGAAGCAGCATCATGAGGCACTAATAAATTCACCTTATTGTGAATAAAAGGTCTGTCTACATGAAATATACTTCTGATTATTAAATTTATCATCATATTTATAATTGTTATAAATATAGTGCTAAATGCAATTTCTCTATATTTACATTTTTTTTGTTTAATTCCTAAAATAAATACTATTACAGTAACTGCCATAAATATATAAGGCACATAGTTAGAAAAGAAAATCATTATTCTATCTATAACTCCATTTTTATTTGCTAAATTGTTTATTAATCTAAAAAGTTCCATATTCATTTTTTTAAATCCTTTCTATACTTATATTTGTATACTTATATTTTTTTCGATTGTTTACTTTTTTATATACATTAATCTATCGTCTGTGACCTGTTTTATATTATCAACGAAAGAGATTAAAATCAGATTAAAAAACTCTTAGATTTATCTTAAAAATTTATATCTTTTCGTTTGAAAATACAAAAAGACTATGAAATTCATCTTCATAGTCTTTGCATATCATTACTATATTTTAAAATAAAGCAAAATTTAATTTTATACGTACACGTCTCACTATTATATTTTGTTCTTTAATTCTTCAACTGTTTTTAATAATAATTCTTGAGTTCTTTTGTTTTCTTGTTGTTGTTCCATTAAAGTATCAATTTTTATATGCAAATCTTCTATTATTATTTCTGATTTCAAATTAATAAGATAATCATTTGCAGCAGTTAATCTGTCTCTTTCAGATTGACGATTTTGTGACATCATGATTATTGGTGCTTGTATCGCCGCAAGACAAGATAATATCAGATTTAAAAATACAAATGGATATGGATCAAATGCTTTACTACTTAGAATAAAAGCATTCCCTATAATCCAAATTGCTAATACCACGCCAAAACTTATTATAAATGTCCAACTACCACCAAAGGTTGCTATTCTATCAGCAGTTCTCTGCCCTAATGTTAATTTTTCATCATGTGTATTGTTTATATTCTTTGAAACTTTACCACTAATAAGTTCATGGAGTAATTCCTCATCAATATTACTATCCTTTAAGTCCTTATCTTTTTCTAATATCTCTCGTACTAACTCTTCTTTGCTATTAATTATCACATCATTATTTTCCATAAAAAATCACTCCTATTCAAATAATCAATTCTTTCTCTAACTTTATATTCCATTTTACTCTAAGCCTTTCAAATAATAATTTTTTTATTAAACATGTAAATTATTAATTTACTACAAATTAACCCTAAAATAATACCAGCTACTACATCTGTAGGATAATGCACATATAAATATAATCTTGAAAAAGCTATTAAAGATGCTAATCCTAATAATCCAATTGCATATTTTTTTAAATATTTTGCTAATACTCCTGCAACTGCAAAAGAAGAAGTAGTATGCCCTGACGGAAAAGAATAGGATAACGGTTTTGCGATTAACATATTAATTACTGGTATATCTTGTGATGGTCTTAAACGTTGAACCACATGTTTCAATATTCCTTCTCCTAAAATTGTACTTAGTATTAAAGATCCTAAAGCCATAACTCCTATTTTTCTATATTTTTTATTAATCATTAATAGTACCGCTATTATAATCCAGATAATGCCTCCATTACCTAATGAAGTGATTATAACCATAGCTTTATCCATCATATGTCCATGCATATTATTTTTTATAAATAAAAGAATGGAATTATCAATATTTTGTAATAGAGATATCATATTCTTTATTACCTTCCTCTCTATTTTCTTTTTTTCCTAGCAAATGCGACCACTTCTAAAATAAGTTATATTACTCCAATCACAATTTATAGATAGAAAATTTATGTTATATTAAATTTAATAATTTTTAATATAAGCTGTCTTGATACTGTTATTATTATCAACTTAAGAGATTAAAATCAGATTAAAAACCTTTTAGATTTGCCTTGAAAAATTTATTTTTTGTTTCAAATATATAAGTTGCAGTTTCAATTCTTCAGCAAATTAAGATACTGTTACCTAATTGATGTAGATTATTTTTTGCAACATATATATTAAGAAAATATTATAAAAAAATAAGATGAAATATTTCATTCCTTTCACCTTATTGTTCTTCTAGATATTACCCATTACTTATCTAAATTTATTGTAACAGTTATTTTTGTACCCTTCCCTTCTTCACTTTCTACGTTTATACGCCCTTTATGCATATCAACGATCCATTTAGCAATAGATAAACCAAGTCCTGTACCGCCTTTTTCTTTAGACCTAGATTTATCAACAATATAAAATCTATGAAATATATTTGGAATTTCATCTTCGGGTATGCCAATACCAGTATCACTAACAGTTAATTTTACAACTTTACCCTGTATTTCTGAACTTATATCTATTTTATTTTGTTCTGGTGTAAATTTAATGCTGTTATCAATAAATATCCTTAGCATTTGCTTTAACATTTTATAATCTGCACTTATACTTACAGTATCATTTTTATTGCTTGATATTAGATGATTCGGTGCTATTATTTTACTTTCTCTTACTACTTCATTAACAAGTTCATTAAGATAAATTTCTTTCTTTTCTATTAATTGAGTACCACTATCGCCTCTTGCAAGAAATAATAACTTTTCAACTAAATCAGCCATATTAATAGCTTCTAATTTAATTGCATAAATAGATTTTTCCAAAGCTTCTCTATCATCTTTCCCCCATCTATCTAACAAGTTAGCATATCCTTGAATAACTGCAATAGGAGTTTTAAGTTCATGAGATGCATCTGATACGAACTGAACCTGCCTATCAAATGATCCTTGAAGTCTATCTATCATGTTGTTAAAAGTATTTACGAGCCTGTTAAGTTCATCATCAGAATCATTTACTTTTATTTTTTCTTTTAGGTTATTAATACTTATATTTTCAGCTGTTTTAGTTATATAATCAATAGGTTTTAACATTCTCTTACTTACTATATACCCTAATATTAGAGATGCAATCATACCTATAAAATCAGCTATAGCCATAAATACAAATAATATTTGCATAAAATCATAT
>Ga0302161_10000422_pt1 | contig 11287 bp, 12 predicted proteins | sample I_Fen_E2_1_FD_193498 | JGI IMG/M metagenome (GOLD analysis project Ga0302161, IMG submission 193498) | Peat permafrost microbial communities from Stordalen Mire near Abisko, Sweden - I_Fen_E2_1 | ecosystem: Environmental > Terrestrial > Soil > Wetlands > Permafrost | place: Sweden: Abisko...
TTACGATTACGATGCCAACGGCAACCTTAACATGGATAAAAACAAAGGTCTAACCTCAATATCCTATAATTTGTTAAATTTGCCCTACGTTCTTTCAAAAGATGGGAGTAACAACATCCGGTACATTTACGATGCAACAGGTGCAAAACTCTGCAAAGAAGCAACAGTTGGAGGAACAACTTCCAAGCGTTATTATTGCGGCGGATTCGAATACAATGAAAACAAAACACTTTCATTAATTCATACTGATGAAGGCGTCGTGGAAGTAACCAACTCAGCAGGTGTAAGCACCTACAGTTACCAGTACTTCCTTAAAGATCATTTGGGCAACACCCGCGTTGTATTCAATAGTAGTGGCGAGTTATTACAGCGCTCGGATTATTATCCTTTTGGGATGACCTCCGACATAGTAAGCAGCAGTACCGATAATAAGTACTTGTACAATGGTAAGGAACTGCAGGAAGATCTTGGGTTGGGTTGGTACGATTACGGAGCCAGATTCTATGACCCACAGATAGGCCGTTTTAGTACTAAAGATCCATTAGCAGAGAAAAAACCATGGTTGTCTCCATATAACTATTGTAGTGATAATCCTATTAATAGAATTGACCCCAACGGAATGGATGATTATACTGTTGACAAAGACGGTCATGTCACATTACATAAAAAAACAAAAGCTGATAATGATAGAATAATCGCTTTGGGAGAGAAAGGGAAAATTGATAGAGGCTTTTTAGGATTAGGGAAAATTAAAAATAATACCATTACTGTAGCAAAATCTGTAATTGGCAGTAAACAAGAGAATACTACAAAAGATGGGATAAAATATGATACTTACACCATTACAGGTAAAGAAAATGGAAAGGCAGCATTTGAATTTATGGCAAAGAACACCGGCGTTGAATGGGGACTGACTAAGGTCGGAGATAATTCAATTACTAATTATTTAACAACGACACATGATCCAGGAAAGGAAGTTGGAGGAACAGAATTATTACATAATCCATTGATAAGAGCTAGTGCATATCAGGGAGACGATCATAGTCATCCAGAAGGACCTTGGTACCCATCTTCATCTTCTTTACCATTAGGAAACCCTGGTCGAAAACAAGGAGATATAGGTTTTGCTTCTATGATTGAAAGAATGTATCCTGGTTCTAATCCGGTTCTGAGAGTTTATAATGTACCCGATGGTACATATTTTACATATGATAGCCAATCATGGTTACCTGTAGAACTTGATCCTTTTGAAGTTATTGGCACAAAAAAGAAATAAACGATGAAATATTTATTAATTAGTTTCTTCTTATCCTTTTGTATTTTAGGGAGAAGTCAAGTAGTTGAAGTTAATAAAAAAGATTTAAGTAATTGTAATACATTACATTATTTAAATTTTGAGAGGAACGTACCTGTATTACTAGTAGATTCTTGCCTGTTAAGTGTTTTAAAAGAGATTTATGAAAGAGATACTCGTTGTTCATATTATAAACCAGATAAGAGTTGTTTCCTACTTTCAAGTGATTACCAAGTAGGCTATCATTTAATAAATATAAGACCAACTTATATAGATAAGTTAGATTCTGCTTCTTATTTTGGAGTTATAGATCTAAAACATACCAAGTATATCTGCTATGGAGACTTTAATAAGTCTTTATTTTATAAATCAAATTCAGATTCCTTAAATATAATTTATCATAAAGTAGAATTAAAAACAATAAATGATACATTAGACTACTTCAGTGATAATAGATTGCTATGTGATGGTTGTTTAAAAAGATGGTCTATTACTTGTAATAATACAAGAGTCGTAATTAATGCAGAGATTTGTAACACTTCTCTTCCGAACTCATCCAAAAGCACTATCAAAAAACACAGAAAGAAATAAATTGAATATTTTCCCTAGATCGGCGTAGCTTGTCTAAATAAAACGGAGCAGCTTAGCTTAACATTTGTTACATTGGGCAATTTCGGTAGCATTAGTTACTAAGAGATCACAAAGCCAGGAATCGAAAGGAACCTGGCTTTTGTTATATTTTACAAGGCCAAACCAATGGCATTTGAAAGCGTATTTTGTTACCTGAACCATTTAGCAATATCAATAGTTGAAGTAATAAGAATCGTAGCCGCTCCAACAATGGCTATCGCAAAAGAAACCCTCAACAAAATCCTGGGCAGTATATCGTCAGAAAAGTTAGGGTACAAAATAGCCTTCTTCTTTTTTATAATCTTTGCTTTTTCAAGTTCTTCATGCATAAACGTAGCATATTCCCTATAACCTTCTCGGGTGGTTTTATTGTACTCAATATCTGCAGCAAGTAATTGGTTCCATGAATCTACTTTCCAACGCCATGTTGCAGCCACAACCATTAACAAAATACCGGCAACAACTAAAAGTATCGGTGAAGTTTTAGTAAAAGGTATTACGTGGGTCGAAAAGAATGCAAATATGCCAAGGTACAATGTTGCATAAAACCGTGAAGTTTGGTCTATCATCTTTTGATATTCCATTCTTATCTTTTCCATTATAGCATCATTTGTTTTAACTTGTTTTTAGTAATAAACGCATCGAGAAATATCTTAACCACGTTCCGATCCTGTTCCGGGAGCCTTTCAATGATTTTAAACTGGTTCAGCAGTTCCTTGTCTGATAAAGAACTATTGGCCAAGTCGTCAGGAGTGCCGTTCATCAGGTAATCGGAAGAAACTTCTAATACGTTGGCTATTTTAGATAATACATCAGCAGAAGGATGTGCGCCTTTCTCCTCATATCTTCCTACTTGCGAATAGTGCACACCTATTTTACCCCCCAGTTCGCCCTTTGTAAGCCCCTTTGCCAACCTTGCTTGTTTAAGTCGTTCAGCAAAACTCATATTGCGTGTATATTTTATTAACAACGTAAATATACTAAATACTCACTCTTTAAGACAGTTTAGCTTGCGTATGTTCATAACTTATGCAAATGTGTTTTGTAGTTAGCTTGCGTTTTTATAATATTGCGTGAGTAAACGCAACATAAAAAATTATTAACAATGGAAATTGCCGATATCAAAACTCGATTAAGCATATTAAGCGTAATAGACAGGTACAACCTGAAGCCTGACAAGCACCATAAAACCTGTTGCCCTTTCCATGAAGAAAAAACACCCAGCTTTACCATTTACCCAAAAACAAACACCTTCCATTGCTTCGGTTGCGGCATTAGTGGCGATACCATTGAATTTATCCAGTTAAAAGAAAACATCACCAAGCATGAAGCCATACTGAAGGCTCAAAGCTATGTAAGCTCAATAGTTGAACCAATCATAAACCCCGAACCCGCTAAAGAGCTTCCCCGCCTTGCTGTCATGAGCAAAATAGCCCAGGACACCAAAACCAGCTTTAAGCGCACCGAAGGGGCACAGGCATACACCAAAGGTCGTAAGCTCGATCCTGATAAAATAGAAATCGGCTACATAGGCCGGGAGCTTGGCAAAGCCTGGAACAAACCATTACAACAAAGCGGCTTAAAACTGGGTATCCTGAAGCAAAACACCCAAAACATTATTACACCCAAGTTCTCACAGTGCATCGTGTTTTTTACCAAGAATGAAAAAGGTCAGGTTACAGATCTTTACGCCCGTTCCGTTGTAGCAGCCTCCGAAGCAGAATCCGGAAAGCACTTTTACCTGAACGGCCAGCACCAGGGCATCTACCCACACTATCCCAAACCCAACACCAAACACCTGATCTTAACCGAATGTATAATAGACTGTGCCACTTTACAGCAACACGAAACCACCAGTAAAGAATACAGTTTAATAGCCCTGTTCGGAGTAAACGGCTTTACTGCAGAGATCGAAGAAGCCATCAAAGGCTTAAAAGAGTTAGAAGAAGTAATCCTGTTCTTTGATGGCGACAAAGCCGGAAAAGAAGCCATACACAAGACAGGGGAGAAAATACAATCCATACACCCGGAAGTAAAGATCAGTTACATCGAAACCCCCGAAGACGAAGACATCAACAGCCTAACCCAAGGCCACGAACCTGAAATCTTTACCCACCTGATCAACCAACGCAAACCCTTTTCTTTTTTAACTGAACCAGAACAAACTGAAACCATTGACCCATCTTCAAATCTTCAAATCCCCACATCATCAAATCCCACCATTAGCACATTAAATACAGATAACCCAAGCAAACTAACCTACAGCACCCAGGATTTACGCTTTACCATCTGGGGCGGCATCGAGAAAGACAACCTGCACAGACTCAAAGTAAACCTACTGGTCGAGCATAAAACCGACAGCTTTAAATACTACCAGGACGATGTTAATTTATATAGCAATGCCCAGCTCCAACGCTTTATCAGAGGCGTGACTGAAGAACTGGAAACCAGCAGCACTCTTGTAAAGAATACCCTAAAAGAACTATCCGCCCAGCTGGCCGAATACCGTCTAAAACTAACCGAAGATGAACGCAAAGCCCTTTTACCAAAAGTTTACCAGATGACCAGGGCAGAAGAACAAGAAGCAATAACCTTCCTGAAGGGAAAGGGGCTGGTACGAAATACCCTTAAAACCATCGAAAAGACCGGATTAGTCGGAGAACAAAAGAACGGCCTTTTACTCTTCTTTCTTTACTTAAGCCGCCTGATGGACGAACCACTGCACGCCATCATCTTTGGCAAATCCGGCAGCGGTAAAACTTACTTACAAACAAGAGTCAGTGAATGCCTTCCGGAAGAATCTTTGCGCACCATTACCAGTTTAACCGAAAACACCCTTTACTACTCAGCCAAAGACTTCTGGAAACATAAAGTACTACTCATAGAAGACCTAGAAGGCGTTTACAATGCATTCTTACCACTACGGGAATTTATGTCAAAGCAAAGCATCACCAAGCTAACCACCGATAAAGATGCCAAAGGGAACAATGTACAAAAGCTGTTAATGGTAGAAGGTCCCATCTGTGTAAGCGGAGCAACCACCCTGGAAAGCATCTATGAGGACAATGCCAACCGTAGTTTTTTACTGATCATCGATGAAACCCCCACCCATTTAAACGAAGTGATGCAGTACCAACGCAAATTACAAGCAGGGCTAATCAACGAAACCGAACAAGAGCAGGCAAAACAGATCTTAAAGAACTCACAACGGTTATTACGAAAAGTAAAGGTCATCAATCCGTATGCCCCACAACTTGAAATCCCCCAATGTGTATTTAAGAAGCTCCGTACCAACATACATTACCTGAAACTTATTGAAATCGTCACCTTTTACCACCAGCACCAACGGGAGTTTAAAACAGATAAAGACGGAAAACCCTACATCCTGACCACCCTGGAGGACATAGAATGCGCCAACTACCTTGTAAAAGATACCCTGTTACGGAAAAGTGATGAACTGAGCGGCGAAGTACGAGGCTTCTTCGAAAGCCTTAAAACCAGTGTATCATCAAAACAGCTACAGTCTTTTTATGCCAAGCAAATACGGGAAGCATACCGCATGAACCCCATGAAAGTAAACCGCTATTTACGGGAACTGGAAAGCCGTGGATTTATACAGCGCAATGGAGGCAACCGTAAAAACGGCTTTGAATACGAGATCCATACCTGGGACGAATACGAAAAGCTCAAAAGCGGAATCAACATCCTCGATGAAATACTCCAAAAGCTAAAAGAAAAGCAAGTATAACACAAGTATAACAGAAGTATAACACGAGGAAGACGTTAAGTTAAGTAACAATAAAACAAAAAGATACCATGAAGTATAACAGTATAACAAGTATAACAGGGAAAGAGCAAGAGGGTGCCATTTTTAAAGAACCAGTTACCCCTGAATTTATCCGTTTAACAGCATCCTTTGCCCACTGGTTAAGGCTTCTAAACTTTGAACCTTCAACCATTAAACATGGTCCCACCAAATTAGGAGAGTTCTTAGCCTGGCTTGAATCCAATGGAATATTAGAAATAACAGCCATTACAAGAGAAACCATAACAGCATACTTTGATTATTTAGCCCACAGGACAAACCAGGTTAAAGGCGGGAGATTAAGTAAAAACACCCTGCGCACCCATATCACCACCTTACGAAAGTTCTCAAGATACCTAAGAGAAAGCCAGGGCGAAACCTTCGATGTATCCCTGCAAATCAAAGGAAAGTTTTATAATATCAAAGACATTTTTACCAGGACAGAAATTAAAGCATTATATGAGGCCACTGGCAGCGATGTATACGGACTACGTGACAAAGCAATACTAGCTGTTTACTATGGCTGTGGACTACGAAGAAGTGAAGGACTGAACCTCGATGTTAAAGACATTCTTTTAGATAGAAACCTCCTGTATGTAAGAAAAGGCAAGAACTACAAAGAACGCTATGTCCCCATGACATCAACCATAAAAGAAGACCTGAAAGATTACATTGAATGTGCAAGGCCCTTTCTTATCAAGACAGCAACCCACGCCCTGTTTTTGACCCAGTATGGAACTCGCATGATAGGTCAAACCATGATGGAACGCTTACACCAGTTAAAAGAAAAAGCAGGCATAGACAAAGACGCAGGATTACACTCCTTACGACACTCCATCGCCACCCATCTTTTACAATCCGGCATGGAACTGGAAAAAATAAAGCAGTTTTTAGGCCATAGCAGTTTAGAATCCACCCAAATTTATACCCACATCATCCATGAAACAAAGTAAATACCACCACCTGCGAAAGAAATGTGTAACACACCTGGCTGACTTTATAAAATGGCTGCAAAAAGGCCAATATGCAAAAGATACCATACGTTCCGACAGTAATTATACACTTACTTACCTGTCCTGGCTACAAGATCAGAGGCTCAAAGAAACCGAAGTTACCTATAATGACCTCCTGGCATTCATTGACCACAGCACCATCGAAGGAGACAGCAACGTATTAATAAACCGTAAACTCTCAGCCATCCGCAAATACTATGATTACTTAGGGTACAAAGGCAAAGCAGAAAAGAACCCGGCATCCGGCCTGTTTATCAAATGCAAACGGCAAACCGTACCCTCAAACCTCTTAACACAAGAAGAACTCACCGCCCTGTATGATAACTACCAGGTAACCGATCTACGCAGCCAACGCAACAAAGTCATGATAGGCTTTTTAGTATACCAGGGAATCACCCGTGAAGAGATCGAAAAGCTTGAAGTAACCCATGTAAAACTCACCTCCGGAAAAATAGACATCCCCAAAGGCAAACACAGCAACACAAGAACCTTACAACTTGAATCCATCCAGATATTAGATTTACAGGAATACATAAGCATCACACGCTATGAAATATTAAAAGCCCATGGCAGTTACGGCACAGGCAGAAAGCCCGACAGCATCAACCACGACAAAGCCCAAACCCAGCTCTTTATCAGTATGCACGGATCGGATAATATCAAAAACACCTTTTTACACCTGGTCTATGCACTGCGCAGACTAAACCCCAAAGTAACCACAGCCCAGCAGATCAGACAAAGTGTAATAACCAACTGGCTTAAAACAAAGAACCTGCGGATAGTCCAATACATGGCTGGCCACCGCTACGTAAGCTCAACCGAACGCTACCAAATCAACCACCTCGATGACTTACAGTACGCTTTAAACCAGTTCCACCCCCTGCAATAAACAAACTATACGAGAGTGACCAAAAACAGGAACATAAAACATAAATTACTAAATTTGTAGAAAATATGGAACTCATGAATGCCGTAGAATTAAAAAAGCACTTGCACGATCAGATCGAGCATCTCGATGAAAAATCATTAGAAGCCATGTACTCCATACTTGAGGATTACTTGGGTAACAGCAAGGGTTTTGAGCTGTCCGAAGAACATAAACACCTAATCGACGAACGCCTGGAAGACTATGAGAAAAACCCAAAAGATGTCATTACCTGGGATCAATCCAAGGAAAAGATAAGAAAGCACCTATGATCTACCAGGTATATCTTAAGTTCCAGGCTCACCAGGACATCCTGGAGACCGTATTATGGTACGAAACACAACGTACAGGCTTAGGAGCAGAATTTTATGAGGAAGTGGAAAAAGTAAAAGAAATCCTCTCTTCCAATCCCCTGATGTTCGAAATAAAATATAAAAACAAAGTACGTTGGGTACAAACTGAACGCTTCCCTTATATCGTAGTATATGTCGTAAACCAAAGTGATGTGGTCGTACTAGCTGTAGCAAGCACACACCGGAATCCAAAAATTTGGAAAAGCAGGCTATAACCACATACCGAAAAAGCTACACCCACTCCGTACCCTATAACGGAGAGCCAAAGAGAGTCCCGTTCTCCTTTTAGGACCTCTATAACCTTACAGTCCCTTTCTTCTTTTACGAAGGAAAAGCGGTATAAGCAAAAACCACCGTAGCAAAAGTCACGCCAGCCCGTCACAGCCCATTTTTTTCTTCATGTTGAATTTATAAGGTATAAAAAAATAAGCTGTGTCGCCCTGCGGGTTGCCCTTTGCACCGTTCCCGGACACTTACAGTTCCACACAAGGGCAAGGCTGTCATGTCTTTCGCGTCCGGTGTTTTTTGCTTATGGCAGCACCCCCCGTTCTGTGGGCCTTGCATGACAGTTCCGTATAAACTTATAGTCCCAGATATGCAAAGCCCCCAGCCCGGAAGCTGCCCATATTTTGCTCGCCTACGGGTAGCCGGGGGCTGCAGGGCCAGAGAGTTCTAAAGTTATGACAGTCTCCACAGGCCCTTTGCCGCGAGCGGGACTTGCAAAAGAGCCCTCAATCCTTCAGGCCCCCTTTTGCAAGCCCCCCGGCCACACTCGCGGCGGCTCGCAACGACACACCGTTACTAACCCGTTGCATAGTGACCTTTCCTGACGACACTTCCATTAAAAAAGCTTTATTTTATTGGGGACTCTAATCCGTCCCCAAACCCCTGCACCTTCATTGCCATTGCCAAACCTGGTTTACTTTAACTTATAGATGCAGACAACTAAACGGTTTGCCAATGACAATGAAGTATGACGTTAATTGCTCCGTAGTGACAGAGAATAAATAGCGTAACTTATTAAACCAGAAAGGCTACAAAAATAAATCTACGTTTTGTCCCCTGATGCAACGTTAGGCAACGTTTTTTTAAAAGTTAGCATCTTAGCCAGTACATGCTTAATGATTTGTTATACAATCATCCATTTTTAGAAAAATAAGTTAGCTTGCTGACTATTAGGTAGAATACCTTTGTCCTTTAGTAATCGAAATACTTTCTATTCTTTTGCAAGACAGAGATAATTAAACTGTGCTAATGATATAAAAACTAATATAATGGAAAGGATGACTTTGTATATTTTAAGCTGGACTATTATTGTAATCGTTATCTTCATCTTTGTCCCATCGGCCAAGATCAGGGTAATTGGCTGGTTCTTTAAAGAAGTATTGCCAAAGCTGCCAATTACAGCCATTATAAAGATGTTTAGGAAATGAGCTTTCCTAGATCCTTTTTCTGGGACAGGAGGCTTTATAATAGGCAGTCCACCTTGTCAAAAAACCAGGGATGTCTCGGAGATAAGTCGGAGATAAGCCCGACATAAGCCCGGATATAAGCCGGATCAGGACGTCTTTTAGTGCGCTATCCCTCCAGGATAAGACAAAAAAAAGCCCTGCTAAAAAGCAGGGCCATATGATCATGAACCAAAGAAACTCGAATGTTAGAACACCTTTACCACCTTCAGACAGCTACCCTGGGACAATAAATAGTCTGCAGTGCCTACATGTTGGTAAAACTCAATACCCAGGCATTGAACCACACTACAATCGTCCTGAACCTCTATGGCAGGTGTTCCCGGTAATACAGCCGTTAAGGTAAAGGTTACGGGAGCCGTAGCAGAAAGCAAAGTCACCGCAGAATAAACCACGGCATTAAGCGTGTTCTGCTCAGGAATAGCCGGCTCATAATGGCCTGACTCGTTGTTATACGAGTAATCAGATACCACGCCAATAGCGCTTACCAGGCGGAAAGAAGTAGCCCCTGCAGGAGCTTTAACATAATCCCTGGGCAAAAAAGCCGGTACACTTACCACGCTTTGGTTACGGGCAGTATCATGAGTCAACGTCCATGGAGCTGTAAAAATACCTGGAAAGCTTACCTTTTCATCAAAATCAAACCCTTCCAGGAGCGAACCGTAAGAGGTTAAAGCAATAATACGTTGCCCCCTTATGCCTGGACTTTTACTATTAATCTCTTTAAAAACCTTGGTTAAACGGGCTGAAAAGTGAGGATCACCTTTGCCTTGCAGAACAGAAGAAAAAGCCATGCGAAGAGCCTTGGCTATAGTAGCGCTACCTCCAAACTCGGCGTTGTTCTCACGTGTACGCTGGAAAGCAGCGTCGCTTTGAATACGTTCCTTGCTTGGACCGTTGGTCATCCTGGCTAAGTCTTCACCGCCAGATTTGTAAAAGCTAATACCACCGATATTACCTTTTAGCTTGATTAAACCCATTTGTTTACTCATAATACTGCGATTTAAAATTAAACACTAACACGATATTGGTATGGATTATCTCATAAGCAAACGATGTTGTTTGTATTAATAACGACATTAAACAACTATTATTATACAAACACTATGCCAATACCTTACTTTTTTCTTTTAACTGAATGTTCAATTAAAAGAAAAAAACCTACATTTACCGACAAGCAGAGTTCTTTGAAAGAGTACTTTAACCAGGAGCAGAGGAAACCCAAAAGCCCCTTGTTTTTGCGAAGTATGGGTGTTAGATTATGAACACAGGTTTTATGATCCCCAAATAGGCAGGTTTAACAGCATGGACAGGCTTGCTGAGGATTACCCATATAAGAGTCCTTACGATTATGCAGAGAACAATCCTTCTACTGGTTTTGATCTAGATGGTTTAGAGTTTGTAAATCCTAATGATTATTATTGGCCTGCTAATAATATACTTTATGCTGCTGCAGAAGGATTTAGACAATATTTTGAGGCAGTAGCTTCTAAATTCTCCTTTAATGCAAGCGCTACTCCATACTCACAGACAACAACAACATCAGTAACAGGTTCAAGTGGAGTTAATTTTAGTTCATCGGTAGTTACAGAAAATAAAGCGACTTTTTCTTTTATGCCCCAAAATATGTTTAACTATACGGGCGATAATCATAATGTACCCAATCCATTTAGTACAAGCACCACTCAAACGACTAAAACTGAACAGAAAGTTGCTACAACTATACCTGTTCTTGGTGTGCCTGTAACTTTAGCTGGTGCAAAATCAGTAGATACACAAGGTACCCAAAAAGTAACAG
>Ga0302161_10000424_pt1 | contig 11256 bp, 6 predicted proteins | sample I_Fen_E2_1_FD_193498 | JGI IMG/M metagenome (GOLD analysis project Ga0302161, IMG submission 193498) | Peat permafrost microbial communities from Stordalen Mire near Abisko, Sweden - I_Fen_E2_1 | ecosystem: Environmental > Terrestrial > Soil > Wetlands > Permafrost | place: Sweden: Abisko...
GAGCTCAACTATTGATTTTACTAAGGATAATCCAATACCACTTCCCTCCGCATTACGTGAAAGAGATTTGTCTACCTGATGAAATCTTTTAAAAATATTATCCAGGTGCTTCTTGTCCATTCCTATACCAGTATCCTTTACTGATATTTCAACAGTGTCACCTTTATCTAGTATATTTACAAATATACTACCACTCGTGTTTGTAAACTTAACTGCGTTAGAAATGAGGTTTAGAATAATTCTCTCAATCTTATCAGGGTCACAGGCTATAATCTTTTCCTCTGTATTTGTATCAAAAGTGATATTTATCCCCTTTCCCTTAATATATTCCGCTATGGATTGAATAATTTCCTCAGTAATATTGACTATATTTTCATTAGATAGATTTAATTTTAAAAATCCAGATTCAATTTTTGATATATCTATTGTGTTATTGATAATCTTTGTAAATCTATGGCAATTTTGCTTAATAATATTAATGCTTCTAGAAATTTTCTCCTTATTAGCGTCCCATAAATTACTTTTCAAATATAATTGCATTAATTGATTAGTACTGAAAATTACATTTAATGGCGTTTTAAGTTCATGTGATATATTTGAGAATATTTCATCCTGCATCTTAAGGGTTTCTTCCATTTTATTTTTTGCTTTTATTTCTTCAGTAATATCTATTGTAATGAAAATTATTTCAGTAACCACATTCTTTAATCCAAATAAAGCTTGGCACTTAATTTTAAAGAATTTTTCTTCCCCTGCTTCAATGTGTTTTTTATAATAAAAACAAGAACTAGATTTTTTTTCTATTAAATTTTCAACATTAATTTCTGCTTTAGTCCTTTCGTTCATATTGTATTTAAACATATCAAATATATTTTTTCCTGTAATAGATGCTAACTTTACCTTTGGATTAATTTTCTTTAACCTGATATAAGATTTATTGTTAATATATTTAATATTAAAATCTGGATATGAAGCAATTGTACATCCCAACTCTAAATTCTCCATTATATTCCTTAACGTTTTACTTTGAGCTTTTAATAATAAATTTTCCTGATTTTTCATTCCTGCAGTTATATCACGATAAATCATTACGCCTCCAATAAAATCACCTGCTTTATCATGTATGGGAGTACCTGTTACCTCTGTATAAGTAATAGCCTTTTTATTCTTTTCCATTACTATATATCTGGAAATTTTTTCACCTATTATTACTCTTTGTACAGGTGTATTCTCATATAAAATTAAATTTCCATCTATATCAAAATATTCCGCTTGTTTAAAAGCAGTTTGATTATTTTTTAATGTTGTAAAATCGTATAAATAGTTATCTTTAGCTCTTTTATTCATTCCAGTATAGTCCCCATTTTTATTAATAAATATCACTTGATCAGAAGTATTTTCAATGATTGTTTCCAGTTCTTCTTTTTGTTTTTTAACAAGCTTACTATTCATAACTTTTTCTGTCACATCTGTAGTAGTACCAACTAAATACTTTTCTTTTCCGTCTATAGATATTGGTACTAAAGATATATCCCAATACGTAGTCCCTCTTTCAAAATGTTCATATTTAAATTCCTTTTCATAACTTGGTTTTCCAGATTTTATGTTACTTAATAAAATCTCTTCCTCATTACTTCCTTCGTATCCAAACATTGTTTTTATCTTATTTTTACCAATAACATTTTCCCTTTTATTGTATGGAGCATCAAGAACTTCTAAATACATATCATTCATTCTTAATACAATTAAATCTGGTAAACTGTAAATAGCAACTGCAATTTGACTACTTGAGTAAAGATGCTCAACATATGGAAACTTTTCTTTAATATTAGAGTTTGGTTTCTCCTTAATAAAGTAAATCCTTTCATTTTGAAAGTCTAAACTCTTGCAAGAAATTGTAACTTCTATAGGATCATATTCCTTAGTAAACATATAACAGCTATATTCACTTTCAATATTTTCAAGATGAACTTGAGAATCAATTTTCAGCATAATACTTATTTCAGTAAGTGATTTTCCTATTAATTCGTTATTAGAATAGCCTGTAAGATTTATAAAATCATTATTAACTTCAGTAACGATTTTGTTTTTACTATATAAAAATGATTTTTCATCAGACTTTTTTAAGATGTTCTCCATACACTACCCCCCATTTTATACCCATTTATATTATACTCTAACAATCTTCTATCTAATTTTACTGCATTTTACACGATATGTTAACTATTACATTTAATCTATTTTATCAATCGTATTATATTTATCTACAATTTATTTTAAAAATATCGTCCTAACGACAATATTCTTAATTATTCTTTTAAAACTGTTGGTGAACATAAAACACTATATCTTAAACAAAACAAAAAAAAGCATAAAGTGAAACAGAATTTAATTCTGAATTTACTTTATGCTTATATGAATATGTTTTTTTACTTCATCATAAAATCGTGACAACAAGCTACGATTTTTTTATCTATATTATTTTACAAATTCTATGTTACCTTTTGACAATTTAGCTATTCTTGCTAATGAATAAACATCATAACCCTTATCTTTTAGCATTTGTGGACCATTTTGAAATGATTTTTCTATTACAATACCTATTCCAGCAACAGTTGCTCCAGCTTCTTCTACTAGACGTGCTGCTCCAAGCGCTGCTTCTCCATTTGCTAAGAAGTCATCTATAATTAATATATTATCATCTTTATTTATGTAATCTTTAGATAGTGTTAATTCATAATCAGAATTTTTGGTATATGAGTGTACCGTTGTTTGATAAACATCCCCATTTAAAATTTTTGAGCCTTGTTTTTTTAATGTAACCATAGGTAATTTCATTTGCATTGCTGTCATTACAGTTGGCGCAATTCCTGAGCTTTCAATTGTAAATATCTTTGTAACCTTATGATTTTCGAAATAATTTTTAAAATATGTACCCATTTCATACATTAATTCCGGATCAACTTGATGATTTAAAAACGAGTCAACTTTTAATACATTTTCTGATAGTGCCAGACCTTCTTCTAATATACGTTTATGTAAATTTTCCATTACTAATTCACTCCACTCTTTTCTTCTTTTAAGACTAAGTTTAATATTAATGCAAAAACAGTTATGTTTGAAATATTTGATGCTACAACTGTTCCAAACATAACTATTCAAATATTAATTAAGTTTCCTATGTAAAAAAATCCAACCATACAAAGACTTTATAAATTACAAATATATAATTCGACTAAATTTTTCCAAAATAAAAAACACCTCAATTTTAAATGAGGTGTTGTATTTCTAGATTAATATATTTAATAATACTTAAAACTAAAACACTACCTCGTAGTCTGCTAATTTATGGATAGCAGGTAGAAACTTTCCAACCATATTATCGGAAATATACGAGTCTTTTGTATGAACTGATTATTCATTATATCATATTCGTTCTTTTTATACAAATAATTTAGTTGTTTCATTGTTAAATTTTTTTCTTCATATACAAAAATTTATATTTTAAAATTTAAGACTAATTGTGTCAATTTTTCAGCAGCTACGGTTTGCTGTTGAGCTACTATAGAAACTTGCTCAATTGCTTTATTTGTTTCCACTATACCAATTAAAATTTCTTCAGAATTACCTTTAGTATCTTTCATATTATTTGCAATAGTTTGTACAACTGCCGAAATTTCTTCTGTAGATGCATTTAATTCTTCAGTCATTGATGCAATATTTTGAGATAAGTCACTAATGAAAGCAGCATCCTTTTCGTATTTCTCTCCTGTATCTATCAATAAATCATAATCTTTTTTTACACTATTATCAATATAATATAAAATATCCTTTGAATTACCTGATAAATTATCAAATGTAACTTGAACATTTGAAATTACATTTTGAATGTTCTTTACATAGCCTGCTGATTGTTCAGCAAGTACCTTTACTTCATTCGCAACAACCGCAAAGCCTTTTCCATTTTCTCCAGCTCTTGCTGCTTCAATATTTGCATTTAGAGCAAGTAAATTTGTTTGTTCTGCTATTGCTGCAATAGATTTCGCAATTATACTAATTTCACTAACTACCTTTCCTTGCTCAATGGCATTAAGTATATTATGTTGTTTTTCTTCATATAACTTATCTGCAACATTTTTAGAATCAAACCCTTTTTCTTTTATGTCAGTAGCCCTTTCTTTAATATCTATGGATTGTTGACTACTTTCAGTCGAATTAGAAGCTAATTGAGTTATTCCTGAATTAACTTCTTCCATAGTTGAAGATAATTCTTCAGTAATTGCATTTATTCCTATTATGTTTTGCACTATACCAGATGTGTTCTTATCTATATTTTCAAAATTACTTGACATCTCTTCTAATGTAGCTGATAGTTCTTCACTAGACGATGTTAGTCCTTGAGCTTGATCTAATATATTTTCAATTACTAATTTCATCTTATCCTTTGCGTTATTTAATGCTTTAATAAGCTTTCCTAGTTCATCATTACTTTTACTTTCTAGTGAATATGTTAAATCTCCATTTCCTAAAGCTTCTGCAAATAATAATCCTTTTTTTATTGTTTTTGATATATATGATGCTAACCCTAACCCAATAGTAATTGCTAAAACAAGTCCCAAAGCCAAAATTATATGCATTATATTAGTTGTTATATTATAATTTTCTGTATCGCTGTTACTAGCTTCTTCTGCTTGCTTTTGGTTTATTTGAATTAAATTATCAAGTTTTTCAGACATACTATCTGTAATTTGAGTGAGATTAGCTAATTTAATCTTTGCGTCTGTATAATTTCCCGCTTTAAGCAGTTCAAAAAGATTATCTTTTTCAGTTGAATATTTATCTAAAAGAGAAGTGAAATCATTAAATTCTTTTTTTTCATCATCGGACATAGAACTATTGGCAAAAGTATCAACATATGTAGTATTTTTAGTTCTAATTGTTTCAATTTTTTGTAAGTCTGTCTCAATTTTAGAATCATCTTGTTCCAAAACTGCATCCTTAACTATTCCAATTTCTATTAAAAAATTTTCTTTAACTGTATGTATTTTATCAATACTTTGTAAATTATCAGAATATATTTGTTTTGCATTGTTCTCAATATTTGTCATACCAAACTTTCCGAAAAATCCAGTTACTCCAATTAATAAAGCAATAGTCATAAAACCTGTTAATAATTTTGTTTTAATAGATAAATTTCTTATATTTTTCATTTGTGCACTCCCTCAATCAATTATTTTTTATATTATTACTAATCGCACTAATATGTAATTAAATCATATAATTTCCTATAAACCCATATTACTATATTAACCTTAACAATAGCTTAACAGATAAATTTGGACTTATTGTTATAATTTTATGTACAATTTGTTAAACCATAAATTACCATATTATAGTTTTATTCTTCCACCAATAATTATACATTTTGAATCTTTTCCGTGTCCAATTTCATTTGTCTTTGCAATTGGCATATTAGGATTATTTACAATTTCTTTTATTATTTTTATTATACTTGGAGAATATTTTTCTCTTTCCATTTCTGTGTAACTTCCAAGTATTATTCCTTTAACCTTTTTAAATATACCCATTTGTTTGTATTGAGTTAGATATGTGGTGATTTTAGGCACATCTCCCCCTAAACTTTCTAAAAATATAATTTTATCTTGAAAATCCGGCATATATTCCGTTCCTGAAAGTTTTAAGAAGCAACGAAGATTTCCTCCTACAACAATTCCATCTATAGAATTTCCTTGTACCCATTCATAGTTAAAGGTTAAAAGTTCATTGCCGCTATTCATGAATGTATCTTTAAATTCTTCAATTTGTTTATTTCTATTTACTTCAATTAAATTTCTTATTTGATAAAGATAAGTTTTCATGTTCGTTTTTGAATATAACGAATTCATAATTACAGATAAATCACTATATCCAAAGAAGGGTTTAACATTATTCTTTATAATTTCAAAATCTAAATAATCTAAAATTCCATTAGCTAAATCTCCACCAGATACATCAAAAATAGCTTTGATACTAGAATCCTTAAAAAAATTCATTAAATTTTCTGCTCTCTCCTCACCAGTTCCATTGAAACTAGAAATTTTTTTATATATTTTATCACTAAATACAGTTTTAAGACCAATAGTATTTAATGTAGTTTCTAATTCCTTCATCTTTATTATATTACTTTCATCCAATCCGTTAGAACAAGCAACAATGGCTACTTTGTCACCATAATTCAATAAGCTCATAAATCTTCTCCTTTGATACATCAAGATATGCCTTGATTATATACTAGATATTAATGCAAAGTAAATTAAACCATAATAAGTTAAATTAATAACTATTATGATTTAATTAAAATTGTAGATACTTAAAATTCGAACACTCCATATATTTTAAAAATTAATTATTAATATTCAGTTGCCAATACTTAATTATTAATCATTTAAGATTGGACATTAACAATTAGTGCTTTTATAATTTTCAATATAATTTAGCTTGGAAGTTGGTTATCTATATAAATATCCTCACGTAACCTGAACAAATGCATGGCCTTCATTTCGGCCGATTATACGAATGAGTATGTTTTTCACCGTGAGTATCTATATACCTAAAATGCTGCTTTATAAATATTAACTATATCATTTTCATCAAGTGGTTTAAATGCATACTTAAAGTATGGATTTATAGCTTTCTTTGCCATTATTTCAAATTTTTCTTCTTCAATTCCAACTTCTTTTAAAGTACTTGGAATTCCAAGTTCCTTAAAGAATTCTGCTGTTTTTTCTATTGCAATATTTGCTATTTCGTATTTATCTAAATTTTTATCTATTCCCCAAACATTTACTCCATATTGTGCAAATTTATTGACAGTAGTATCATCTAAAGAATATTTCATCCAATGGGGTGTTAGTATTGCAAGACCTACTCCGTGTGTTATGTCATAAAATGCACTTAATTCGTGTTCCATTGGATGTACAACCCATGGTGAATTTGTTCCATAAGATATTAATCCATTAATAGCCCAGCTTGATGCCCACATTAAATTTGCTCTTGCATCATAATTAGTAGGTTCTTCTATTGCTACTTTCCCATATTTTATGCAAGCTCTAAGTAATCCTTCTGCTGTACTGTCTTGAATGTCTACACCTTGTGTATGATTAAAATAGTTTTCAAAAATATGACTCATAATATCAGCTGTTCCTGCTGCTGTTTGATTTTTAGGTACTGAATAAGTATATTCTGGATCTAAAATCGAAGCCTTTGGCTTCATATTCTCATGGCCTGTGCCAAGCTTTTGATTAGTATTCATATCAGAAATTACTGCAAAACTATCCATTTCTGAACCAGTAGCTGATAGTGTCAATATTGTAACTATAGGTAAAACCTTCTCAATTTTATTTGGATTAGTTACTAAATCCCAAGCATCACCATCATATTTTACACCTGCTGCAATAACCTTCGCACAGTCTATAGTACTTCCACCGCCTACAGCAAGAACAACATTTACATTATTTTCTCTACAAAGTTCAATTCCTTTCCTAACAGTTTCAATTTTAGGATTAGGCTCTACTCCTGAAAGCTCAACATAAGATATTTCATTATCAGTTAAAATTTTAGTCATTTCATCATATAATCCAATTTTCTTTATGCTTCCTCCACCATAAGTTATAAGAACTTTATTTCCATATTCCTTAATTGCAACTGCAAGATTCTCTATTTGTCCTTTTCCAAAGTAAATTTTTGTTGGTATTGAATAATTGAAATTTTCCATAAATACTCTCTCCTTTTATAATTTAATTATATATATTATATGGTACACCTTAGAGTTAACTATAAGTCAATAGTTTGTTTGTTTTAATAGTCTCAAATTAATCAAAAATGCCTTATTCTATTTACAAAGTAAAGTTTTCTTGTTTAGATCATTGTAAAATAATATACAATATATTACAATATATATTACAATATATTGTATATGTAAATATTATGCTTAATTGGATAATATATATGAATATTTTAATCCTTTTTCTATAAGAAATGAAAATACTGCTTTTATTGAAAACGTTAGCAAAGGTTATATATTACAAATCTGACTTTTATACCTGTAATTGTACAGAATTAAAACTTTGAATCTTGCAAAAAAATTCAAAACTCAAATGAGTTATTATTAATATTAAATTAAAATATAGTCAAAAATCGAAGGAGTGTTATAGTTGGCTGAAATAGGCAAGAATGAAAATAATAAACGAAAATTTTATCGTCTAGAACTTAATAACCCCATATGTATGGAAATGACAATCAATAGTTGTCATGGAAAATCAATAAAAACAGGCGTTTTAGACGTATGTGTAAAGAATATAGGTCCTGGTGGATTATTATTCATTTCTACTCTTTTATTTCCTATAGATAAAGAGATTATATATAATTTTAGATTCCGTATATTTGATAAAATACAAAATATAAACGGAACAATAGTAAGACGTGATGAATTTAAAAAAAATGTATTTGAATATGGAGTAATGTTTAATTGTGATGCTATAATAAATGAACAAGATTATGTTAAATTATTTAACAAGTTCTCAATTATTTTAAAAAGAAATACAAAGACTAGTGGGTGTAAATTTTGTGTTGAAATTACATATCCATGTAAAAAGTAGACTATGCTCTAGCTAGCATTTTAAAAAAAGTATACATTTTTTCGTATTTTATCACATGTATAGTCGTTCTAACACTCCATCTCTTTAGATAGGAACTTAGAGCGACATAATCCTAGATTAGGTACCACTCGAGACACGAGGTACCCCTCTTTAAGGGTATAAGTCCAACTGAAAAGTTTCACTTTATACTTGATTATAGTTATTCTCAATTTGTTTCTAAAACTAATGATTTCCCGTTTGAAACCACTGCTTCTCCATCTAAAGTACATTATGATTCCTCGAAGCCATTCATCTAATGCTAAAGCTATCCACATACCAGTCATTCCAAGACCTAAAGTTATACTGAAAACATAAACTAATAACATAGTAATTCTAATATGTTTTTATCCAAATAAATTGCAGTTAAATGCTATACTAATTTAAATTCATACAACACTTAACTACTAACTATATAAATATTAATTATAAGCCATTTTAAAACTTTTAATTGAACAAATGCATTACCTTAATTTTTGGGGTATGTGCATAAGTATAATTTTCAACGTGGTATCTATTTTGCAGGATTAGAAATAATAGCTTTTTCATTTATAACTTCCACATTTTCTCCATTGACAGTTACAATCTTTCCATTTAAATTATGAAGAATAAATTCTATATTTTCATACTTATCATCATATTTATGATCTATTATTTTAACTTTTATTTCAACCTTATCACTGGTTGTTACCTTTATCTTATAATTACTAAACTCTCCTGCTTGATATTTAAAGCTTTCTCCATCGTCTATATAGTGATGATATCTTGTTTCTGTATTTTCATTGCTTAAGTAAACTTCTAATGTTAATTTATCAGCTTGTTTCTCACCAATATAGTTTTGCTCCTCAGCTATTGGAATTACAGTTCCTCCTTTAATAAATATTGGGCAACTATCTAGAGGCGCTTCTTTAATTATATTTTGTCCACCTTTATATTCTTCTTTTGTCCAATAATCTATCCAAGTTTCTCCTTTGGGAAGATACACTATTCTAGCCTTTGCACCTTGTTCAACAACTGGTGCAACTAAAATATTATCTCCACAAAGGAATTCATCATTAATTTCATAAGTATTTTTATCATTTTGATAGTTAAATAATAGTGGTCTTATAAGTGGTGATCCACATCTACTGCAATTCCACATAGAATCATAAATATATGGAAGTAATTTATAACGTAACTTTATATACTTTCTATTAATTTCTTCTGTATTTTCATCAAAACTCCAAGGTTCTTGATCTCTTGTTCCCATTGATGAATGATTTCTAAATAGTGGAGTAAATGTTCCAACTTGAACCCATCTACTTAATAACTCTGCACTGCAATCATGTCCAAAACCACCTACATCAGTTCCGCAGAAAGCCATTCCGCTAAGTCCAAGATTCATAAGCATTGGAAGTGACATCCTTAAATGCTCCCATGTGCTTTGGTTATCTCCAGTCCATATAGTTGAGTATTTTTGTGTTCCTGCATAACACGCTCTAGTTACTATAAATGGTCTCTTTCCTGTTGATTTCTTCACACCTTCATAAGTAGCCTTAGCCATCATGTGCCCATAAACATTATGTACTTCTTTATGAGTTACTTGTGTTCCATCATTATTAAACATAAGATCATCTGGAAGTGGCCCCTTAAAGCTTGCGGGTTCATTCATATCATTCCAAATACCGCTAACACCTGTATCTGTCATTATCCTTTGATTTTCTGCCCACCATTCTCGTGTCTTTGAATTTAAGAAATCAGGATAAACTGAATCTCCTGGCCAAACTTCATTTCTATATACTATCCCCTGATCATCAGTTGCAAAATAACCATTTTTAAGCCCTTCATCATAAATCTTATATCTTTTATCCACCTTAACACCTGGATCTATTATAGTTACTACTTTAAATCCCATACTATTTAGCTTTTTAAGCATAACTTCTGGATTTTTAAATCTTTCATTATTCCAAGTAAATACTCTATATCCATCCATATAATCAATATCTAAATATAATGTGTCGCAAGGTATTCCTTTTTCTCTAAAACTATTTGCAATTTCCATAAGTCTTTCTTCATTTTCATAAGACCATCTGCATTGTTGATATCCTAGTGTCCACATTTGAGGTAGAGGCATTGTTCCCGTAATTTTAGTATATCCTTCAACAACCTTTTTAACTGATGGTCCATAAATAAAGTAGTAATCCAAGTTACCATCAGCTCCTGAGAAATAGTAATATTCAGAATTGTCTCTTCCCATATCAAAATGAGTTTCAAAATGATTATCAAAAAATATACCAAATGCATTTTCTTTATTAAGGGTAATTAAAAATGGGATTGATTTGTACAATCTATCAAAAGTTTCTCCGTGAGGTTTTGGATTATCTGTATTCCAGTTTACATAGTGATATCCTTTTTTATTTAAATGACCACTCTTTTCTCCAAGACCATAAAAATACAAATCTTCTTCCATTTTCTTTGAAACATATACTTTACAATCAAAACTTCCATTTAGATTGTGACCTTCTGCCTCTGCAAGCTTATAATCACCAGTTCTTCTTATAAACGGATCTTTTTCGCCTCTGTA
>Ga0302161_10000426_pt1 | contig 11225 bp, 11 predicted proteins | sample I_Fen_E2_1_FD_193498 | JGI IMG/M metagenome (GOLD analysis project Ga0302161, IMG submission 193498) | Peat permafrost microbial communities from Stordalen Mire near Abisko, Sweden - I_Fen_E2_1 | ecosystem: Environmental > Terrestrial > Soil > Wetlands > Permafrost | place: Sweden: Abisko...
TATTGAAGACATATTAAAAGACGGGCTACTGTTTGATGGTTCATCAGTTGATGGATTTGTTGACATTAACTCCAGTGATTTGATAATAAAGCCAGATCCTGACACATTCTCCCCTCTCCCTTGGAGACCTGAAGAAAAAGGTGTATGCAGATTTATTTGTGACATCTACTGGCCAGATATGACTCCTTTTGAAGGAGACCCAAGATATGTGCTTAAAAAAGCACTTGCAAAAATTGAAGACAAAGGATACGAATACAATGTGGGTCCTGAACCTGAGTTTTTCATAATTGGTGAAGATGCAGACGGAAACATAGTACCACACGATGACGGTGTTTACTTCGATGTTGAACCGGTTGACCAAGGAACAGATGTTAGAAGGGAGCTCGTTCTAGGATTAGAAGAACTTAACTTTGAAGTAGAAGTTAGCCACCACGAAGTGGGTCCAGGTCAGCATGAGATCGATTTCAAATTCGACGATGCAATGAGAACAGCAGATGCAGTAATAACATTTAAACAAGCCATTAAAGCTATTGTTGATAATTTAGGATACATGACAACTTTCATGCCTAAACCATTCTTCGGAGTTAATGGTAGCGGAATGCACGTTCATCAGAGCCTATTTAAAAATGGAAAAAACATTTTCTACGACCCAGATGGACAGGACCAACTATCCCAAGAAGCAAGATACTTCATTGGCGGATTATTAAACCACTCTAAAGCTTTATCAGCAGTTGTTGCACCAACAGTTAACTCCTATAAAAGATTAGTACCAGGATATGAAGCTCCTTGTTACATAGCATATGGTCTTAAAAACAGATCAACATTGGTCAGGATCCCAGCATCCCGTGGAAACGGTACAAGGGTAGAATTTAGATGCCCAGACCCATCATGTAACCCATACCTCGCATTTGCTGCCATGTTAGAAGCAGGAATGGATGGTATAAACAACAAGATGGATCCTGGAGACGCAACAGAAATTGATGTGTTCGGCCTAGATGCTGCAGGACTTGAAAGAGAAGGAATTGAAACATTACCATCAAGTCTTTGGGAAGCATATCATGCTCTCGAAAAAGACGAAGTAGTTAAAGGCTCACTTGGTGACCATGTCTACAGTCAATTCATGGACATTAAGAAGAAAGAATGGGACGACTACAGGATACAAGTATTCCCATACGAACTAAACAAATACTTGATGATTTAAATTTTTTCTTCCTTTTTTATTTTTTTTAATTAAAGTAATAAAAAAACTGGATTTATTAAAAACGTATTAACATATGTTTTTTAAATAATCCGTGCAATAAAAGAGCAGTACTTCATTTAAATAATAATAAATTAATTATGAGTTAAAAAAATCGTTTATCGGTGAATAAATGCCACAAGAAACTGATCGTAAGATGATGGAAATTCTGCGAATATTAGCAGACAGGGATGAAGTTCTAGGTGCCAAAACAATTGCAGAAGAACTGAAAAAAAAAGGTTATGATCTCGGTGAAAGGGCAGTCCGATATCATATGCGAATCTTGGATGAAAAAGGATTCACAGAACGTATAGGATATGCAGGAAGACAAATCACTAATAAAGGACTTAAAGAACTTGAGAAAGGACTAATTTATGATCAAGTTGATTTCATTTTTTCCAAGTTTGAGGATATGATCCATCAAACTACATTAAACTCATCAGATGGAACCGGAAAAGTCATAGTAAACACATCATCATTCATATACGAAAAAAACATAATGGAACTGCTAAAAACTGTGTTTGCAAAAGGTTTAGCAGTTAGTAATTATGTCAAGTTTCTTGATACGCCCAAAAAAGATGAAGAAGTCAAACTAGTAACTGTTTGTGGAACCACCATTGATGGAATGCTTCTTGGAAATGGAATACCAGTAATTCCAAAGTATGGTGGCATAGTCCAGGTTGAAGATTACGTACCAAAAAGATTCACCGAACTTATATCATATAAAAAGACTTCAATGACCCCACTTGAAGCATTTACTGAAAAGAATATGACATCAGTTTTGCAGGTGATAGAAGAAGGTAACGGTACCATACCCGCAAATTTCAGATTAATACCTAAAACTGCAAGAAAAAATGCTGTAGATCTTTTTAAAGATCTAGAGAAAATTGGAATTTCCGGCCTCTTAAAAATTGGTAAAGGGGGAGAATCCGTACTTGGAATTCCAGTGGATAAAAATATGGTGGGAATTGCAATTACCGGAGGAATTTCACCTTTATGTGCAGCTAAAGAAGCAGGATATAAAGTTAACATTAAGCTAGCAGAAAATAATTTAGACTTTCGAGAAATGCAGAGTTTAGTACCTTCTAAATCTATTCTAAAAACAACAGGACCAGAAAAGACAGAAAAAGTTAAGTTTTTACTCTCAAAAACTTGGAATCTCATATATCAAGTTGATTTTGACCTTGAAACGCACACTGGAAACGTTATAACCAATATTTCATATGTAAATAAAACTGAACTTGAAGATGCAATGGATATCTTCGCGGAAGTAATGAAGTCAGGCCCGCAGTACTGTACAAGTAAATATTTTACCACAGTCCCTGGAAAAGAAAGAGATAAAGTAGGAATTGCCACTGTTTGCAGTTTAACTCTTGACGGTATTCTAACTAAACATGGAGTATCAACCACACCACAGTATGGCGGTATTCTTGAAACTAATGGCAAGGAACCTCGTTTTATAGAATTAACAGCATATAGTGGATCATCACTCGATCCTCATGAAATATATATCGCCAAAGATATGACATCAGTGTTAGAAGCTATTAAAGGTGGGGGAAGAGTTTTAGCAAGTTTAAGGGAAATTCCTTACATTGCACGGCCCGATGCAATAGATGTTTTAGAAGAAGTTCAGGATGCGGGTTTTTCTATTTTAAAAATTGGTAAACCTAGTGAATTAATTTACAATGCTAAAGTTGAGCGTTATCATGTAGGCATAGTAGCTCCAGGAGGTTTAAACCCTATAGCCGCATTAAAAGAACAGGGTATGGATGTTGAACCCAAAGCTGTGGAATCAATAATGAAGGTTACTGATATGGACGAGTTTTAATTTTAGGAACCTTCATGAATTGATAATTTTTTTAATTCATATCAATCGATGAAGCGTCTGTCTGATTTTTTGTCTGCTGCTTCTTCGTGTTTGTCCTCAAACCACCCAATACTTAGTTCATCTTCTTCTTGTTTGTCAAAATGTGGAATATAAGGTTTAATATCCAATAAAGGTGTGCCATCAATTATATCAACGTCTGAAATGTATAAGTTAGATCCTTCAACTTTTTCAAGTCTTACAACCGATAAACCAATCTGATTTGGCCTTTTAGGAGATCTTGTGGCGAATATTCCACGTTTTTCAGTGTCTAAAAATGGTTTCACATCGAGCCTATATCCCTTGCTTAGATGTAAATGATATATTAATATTATATGTGAGAAACCATCAAGATCCTTTAATCCATCTTCGTATTCGTTTTTAATTTCGATTATGCCTTTAACATCCCTTGCTCCAACGGGTTGTATGGGCATTCCTTCAAGATTCTTGTATGGAGAATGGATAATTCCAATAGGATTAAATTCAACTTTTTTCATTGTTTCACCAGGTTTTTTAGTATTTATTCGCATCGAAAAGCCATTTTTCGCATAAGATACTTTTTTAAATGTTTATGTATATAATAATTATTGACATAAAAATAGAGGTGATATTATGAAGATTAGTGCAAGGAATGTTTTTGAAGGTAAAATTGAGAGCGTTGAAGTTGGAGCCATTATGTCAAGCGTTAAGATTAAAGTTGAATCTCCTGAGATCATTACAGCAATTATAACCAAGGAATCTATTGAAAAACTCAATCTTAAAGAAGGAGATACAGTTTCTGCAATTATTAAATCAACAGAAGTAATGGTTGGTAAAGACTGATTTATTAAATCTTCAAATTTTTTTTTAAATTATTAAATGCACACACATTAAATTAATTATCTTTTCGAATTGTTGTGAATTAAATATCGATAAAATGAATAGATCAATATACCAAATATATTTTAATTCTATATATATTTTGTATTAATTTTTATATAAATTAACCCCGTTTATATTCCTATTTTCTTCAATTAGGTAAAATACTGTGTATAATAGAATTTTTCTTTGAAGAATTTTTTAACTATTATAAATAATCTCACATTAAACGATATGTTTATATATACTTATCGAGAATTGGTTATTATAACAAATTTAGTTTTAGAGGTGAAAATTATGCCAGTATCAATAGACACGGAAAAATGTGGTAAAATTCAAAACTGCCCTGGAGAAGGACTTTGCATCAAATTATGCGAAAAAGGGGCTCTCGTTGAAGAAAGTGGAGATGTAGTTCTAGTACCAGAAAATTGCGATGACTGCGACATATGTATTCAGAACTGCCCAAATCAAGCAATATCTAAAGTTTAAATTAATAATTGGGGAAGATAATATGAGCTCAATAAAAAGGGATGGGGAAGAAACTCGTTCCCTAAAACATACCAATGATAAATGTGTAGGTTGCGGGATCTGTACAAGTATCTGCCCAACAAAATCCATAAAAAATGGCCCAATACTTCCAATAGCACGTGGTCTGGTAGACATGGATTATGTTAATATCAACAAAGATAGCTGCTGTCTTTGTGGACTTTGCGCAGTTGCATGTCCATTTGATTCTCTCGAATTTAAAATAAACGAGAAAAACATCAAAGACTTGGAAGAATATCCTAAATGGATTAAAGACGCTGCAATCGATTCTGAATCCTGTATATACTGTAAAGCATGTGAAACTGCATGCCCTCAAGATGCAATTAAAGTTGCAAGAACCCTACCAAAAAGAGAAAATCTTGTAATTGGAGAGATCGATGTTGATCAGGATAAATGTATAAACTGTAAAATATGTGAAGAATTATGCCCAGGAGATGCCATAAAAGTTAAATCAACAGGACGTAACACTTATGAAACAGTATTGGATGAAGATAAATGTGTTTATTGCCTGGTTTGTAAACGTGCTTGTCCCACAGATGCCATTAAAGCTGTTTGCAGTTCATGCGCATATCAAGATTATAAATTTGATGAGGATGCCTTTAAAACAAAGGGAGATACCATTTTAAATCCAGATTCGTGCATAAATTGTGGCTGGTGTCAGGAGATATGTCCTGTAGATGCAGCAACTGTAATTAAACCATTTGAGGGAGATGTAACTTTCGATGAAGAAATGGAATGTAAAGGTGATTCTTGTCATGCGTGCAAGGATGTTTGCCCATGTAATGCTATAGAAATTGTCGACGGTAAATCAACCATAGATGCCAGAGTCTGTATTCTCTGTGGTGCTTGTTCAAATGTTTGCCCTCAAAAAGGTATACAGATAAACAGAACTAAAATGAATCTGGAAAATATACGTTCAAAATCATGGAACAATATATTATCAGGTTTAACATCTGGAAAATAAATCAATTATTTATTCTTTTTATTTTTTTCATTGAAGATTATATGAACATCGTGCTGATACAACTACAATTGTTTAGTATTAATAGTTTCAAAATTAGTATAATTTTTTTTAATTATCTTTAATTATTTTTAAAAATATATACCCTAATAATATTTTAATGATAAATTTATAATGTTTCGTAACATAAAAGATATTAGGAGGTCTAAAATGGATAAAACAAAAAATGGGCCACAATATAGACTTAAATTTGATGATAAAATAATATTACTGAATAAAAAGAAATTTAAACTTTTAGAGAATATTGATGAATGCGGTTCTATAATGAAAGCATCCAAAAAGGAAAATATTCCCTATCGAAGTGCACTCAAGTACATAGAAGAACTAGAAACAGAGAGTAATAAAAGCATAGTATCCACTCAAAGAGGTGGAAAAGGTGGAGGAGGGGAAAGTAAACTAACAGATAGTGGTAAATCTATATTAAAAGAATATAGGAAAGTTGAGAGTATTCTTAAAATGCATGACGATGTAAATGAGATTGAAAGCGTCATATATGATATAGATGAAAAAAATAAGATCGCTAATATTAAACTAAATAATGAGAATGTAATTCTACCACTCAGAGGTAATTTCGCAATTGGAGACAACGTTTTAGTCTTGATTAGTCCTGAAGATATATTTGTTATGTTGGAACCCCAGGAATCAAGTGTTAGAAATATTTTCCCAGCAAAAATAATTGGCATGGAACTTAAAAACCATTTAGTACGTTTAAATGTTGATACCGGTGAAATTAATCTTTTTGTAGATGTTACAGAATATGCACGTGAACAACTCAACTTAACACTTGGTAAAGATATTTATATAGGATTTAAAGCTGCAGCAATAGCCATGGTAAAAATTTAGACAAATTATTTCTTCTATTTTTATTAATAAATATCAGAATATTGGGTAAAATTCACGAATTAAAAATAATTAATTTCTAAAAGATTTAAATTTAGTTTCTAAAAAAACTTCAAATAACATCTTTAAACCCCCCCCCCAATCTTGGAAAAAAATATAATTATTTAAATTTGATTTTATCGAAGTGTTTAAATATTCATATTGATAGACATAGGGATGAAAATTAAGATTCGGGAGGACGATTTATTTGGATAAAAAAATTATAATTTTAATAATTGTAGCAATAGGTATTGTAGGATTTGGAATTTATGGTTACTCTGCATTCTCATCTAACTCTGAAAATGGAACGTTGGTAATCTACGCTGCTAGCAGTCTTGCAGGACAAATGAATGAGACAGCAGCTAAATTTAAATCTGAACATCCGAATGTCAATGTTCAGATCAAATATGGTGGAAGTTCTGATTTGATTAACCAGGTTAAGAGTCTTAATCAGTCTGTGGATATTGTTGCCTCAGCAGATTATGGTTTAATAAGCTCGAATTTAATGCCTAACCAAACATCTTTCAACCTCAAAAATGGTAGAAATGAAATGGTCCTGGCTTATACAGATAAAAGTAAAAACAGTAGCCAGATAAATGGTGACAACTGGTATCAAATATTATCACAAAACAATGTAACTATTGGACTTGCAGATCCCAACTCTGCTCCAGCAGGATACAGAGGCGTGATGATGATTCAACTTGCAAGTACATTCTACAATGATTCATCATTATTCAACACTACCATAGCACAAAATACTGCCATAACATCTGTAAAGAACGGCTCAAAAACCGTGATTAATACTCCAACCAACATTAACCCAACATCAAAAATTGTTGTAAGACCAGCAGTAGGGGATTTAATGCCTGTACTCCAGTCAGGCGCGGTTGACTATGTACTTGTCTATAAAAGTGATGCTGATCAACAGAAAAGTTCAGGTGTAAAATATGTGACATTACCCCCAGAATTAGCACTGTCCAATACCACATACGAACCAATATACAAAAACATAAGTATGGTTCAATTCAGTGGTACTAATAAAAGCAAAACCATAACATTAACACCTATTGTATATGGAATAACCATATTAACCAATTCACTACATCAACAACTTGCAACAGAGTTCATGCAATTACTATTAGGCCCACAAGGTGTTCAGATTACTAAAGACAACTTCATTGATCCAATATCACCGGCAGAAGCAACAATTAACTCAACAAATATTCCAAGTGCAATCCAACAATACGTTGCAATGCCTTAAGGAGATATCTATCCCCTTATTTTTTTATTGTTTAAATGAATTAATAGGAGTATAAAATGAAAAAGCTAGATTATACAACCATATTCTTCGCAATTATGGGATCATTCCTAGTTCTTTTCATATTAATACCTATATTAAATCTTATGGTGTCTTCAAATATTGGTGCTATTTCTGCAAATTTGCAGGATCCACAAGTAATTTCCTCATTATTTGTAAGTGTGTATTCTGCTTTGATTGCTACACTTATAGCAATTCTTTTTGGTGTTCCGTTAGCATACATCCTTGCAAGGCATGATTTCTTTGGTAAAGGTTTAGTAGAATCAATTATTGATATTCCCATTGTAATTCCCCATACAGTGAGTGGTATTGCACTTTTACTTGTTTTTACATCAGGTGGAATAATAGGTGCGCCATTAAGTAAGCTGGGCATAGTTTTTACAAATGCAATACCCGGGATCATTATTGCTATGCTCTTTGTGAGTTCGTCATTCGTTGTTAATTCTGCAAGGGAAGGATTTGAAAGTGTTGATCCTAGAATGGAGAAGGTCGCACATACTCTTGGTTCAGGAACTCTTAGAACATTTTTTGTTATATCATTACCATTAGCATTGAGGAGTATAATTGTCGGGGCAATATTATGTTGGGCAAGGGCAATAAGTGAATTCGGGGCCATTATTATCTTGGCTTTCTATCCTCTTGCAGCGTCAACCCTAATATATGAAAGATTTGTACAATTTGGATTATCCGATTCCACACCAGTTGCAATTATTCTTATATCAATTTGTTTGGCTCTTTTCTTTGTTGTGAGACTTATTCTTAAGGGATGGAGAACCTATGATAAAAATTGAAAATCTCTCCAAAGATTGGAAAGAATTTAAAATTAACGATATTAGTTTAGAAATTAATGAAAATGATTACTTCATATTTTTAGGGCCAAGTGGATCTGGAAAAACAATGCTTCTTGAATTAATTGCAGGAATGTGGTATCCGGATTCTGGAAAAATTTTTATGGGTAACAGAGAAGTAACAAGGCTCCCCCCAGAAAAAAGGGGTGTTGGATTTGTATACCAAAATTACATGCTTTTCCCTCATAAAACTGTTTTCGAAAACATTGCCTTTGGTTTGAACATTAGAAAAGTAGGTAAGAAAGAAATCCAAACCAAAGTCGATGAAATTATGAATCTTTTTGGTATTTCACACCTTGCAAATCGTTTACCAAGAACATTGAGTGGCGGTGAACAGCAGCGCACTGCATTGGCACGTGCCCTGATCATACGTCCGCAAGTACTTCTCATGGATGAACCTTTAAGTGCCCTTGACAGGATTACAAGAGAAGATTTAATCCAAGAATTTAAGAAAATCCATAAAGAATTCAATATAACCATCATTCACGTGACTCATAACTTTGATGAAGCTTTACAACTTGCTGATCGTATAGCAATAATTAAAAAAGGCACAGTATCACAGGTAGGGACAACAGATGAAGTTTTTAGACATCCAAAAGATGAGTTCGTAGCGGACTTCGTTGGTAGTGAAAATATTATTAAAGGCATTGCCACCGATGGAAAAGACAGTCTTACCAAAGTTGATACAGGTAATATTATAATTGAATCTACCGATTCTAAAGTTGGCAAAGTCCATGCCACCATCAGACCAGAAGATATAACACTTTCAACCCATGTAATTACTACAAGCGCTAGAAATGAGTTTAAAGGGCATGTAACAGAGATTTATGATCTTGGTACCATAATTAAACTAACTGTTGATGTTGGAGAAATTTTAGTACTTGTTTTAACAAGACAGTCATTCATGGATCTGAATTTAAATATTGGTAAAGAGGTTTACATAACCTTCAAAGCCACTGCAGTAAGTTTATTTTAATTTCATTTAAAAAGAAATTAATTCGCTGTTATTTATTTTTGATGTCCAATCCCCAAGCATATCATATTGAAATCATTTAAAAATTGATTGTTCACAGTTATTTAATAAAACTAGTAACCGAAGCTCGAGTATATTGTAACTATGAGAATAATTAGCGTCTTAATGGATACTTTAAGGAATATTAGATTCATGTACAAATTCGATATGTTTATATATACTTGTCGATAATTATTATTGTAGCATATTTTCGAATGGTTCAATGATTGCCATGACCTAAAAATTTGATTAGGGGAAAACCTCCAATTTTCCCTAATTAATCTATTTTTTTGATAAATTTATTTTAATGATACTATTTTAAAAAAAAAATTGTCTTTGACTACTTAATAAAAAAAGATGTTGAAAATTAGTAAAAATAGGTAGATTAAAAATTTCAAACTCAGTAAATAATGTAAAATAAATTAAAAAGAAGTTAAATATCGCATTTTTCAATAACGATTAATGTTTCATCATTTTCATCCCTTGGTAAATGTTTGATCTCGATTAGATCATCTTTAACTTCTTCTAGATCTATTTCAATGGTGTTCCTCAAAGTGTCTCCTGTTAACTGAATCATGACACTGCACTGTTTCCTTCCTTTGAGGCATTCAGTTTCAATACTAATGACCTCACCGGGCGTGTATATCCTATTGTAGGATAATTCTAGGTGGTCATAATTTTTGACGTTATTAACCACGTATTCGATTGCTTCATCACAATCCATTTTCAATATTTTCTCCAAAAAACCAACTCCACCAAACTTGCTTTAAATTGAATGTAGGGTCAATAATTCAAGTATCTTCAACAACTATTACAACAAGCTCTTCGGCCTTATTAATATGTCTGACCTCTATGATGTCTTCCTTGATCTCGATTAAGTCTAGGTGTATGGTATCGTTTAAAAGTTCACCTTTTATCTGAAGTACAACATTCAAACGTTCTACATCGTTTTCATCTATTTCATGCTCTATATCTATTACTTCTGCTGGTAGGAATATTCTGTTGTATGAAATTTCCAGAATATCGTACACTTCTACATCATTTCTAACGTAATGAATAAGTTCTTCAGAGCTTAGCGTAATCTCATTTTCCATAATATCACTTGATCTTTTTACAAAATAAAAGTTTCTAAAAAATTAACTGACTTAAAAATAAAAAAATAAAAAAAAGAAGAAATTAGTAAAGTAGATGCCTATTTTTCTCGGCTTCTAACCAAAGTCTTCCTTTTCCGTTTAGTGCAATGTCTCCAACGTATTTGATGTATTTTCCGCTGAAAGTTTTGCCTTCGATCTCTGGATTTGTAACAATGTCTTCTTGGGTAAACCCTTCAAGTAGACGTCCTAGTTCTCCATTGATCAATATGTCACCATTTTTCATCTGTCCGCCAGGCCATCGGGTTACATCACCATCGATTTGTATGAAACCTTTGGTCATGTGAATACCTGCAAGAATATCACAGTCCCCTTTGACTATGATTGTACCTCCAGATAAACATTCACCGAGCTGTTTACCTGCATTTCCATGAATGGTTATGGTTCCACCGTTCATTCCTCTCCAGTCACCTATGTATGAACATCCACAGAATTCTCTGGTATTTCCCATGATTGTAAGGGATCCGCCTTCCATTTCCCTACCTGCATAG
>Ga0302161_10000428_pt1 | contig 11215 bp, 10 predicted proteins | sample I_Fen_E2_1_FD_193498 | JGI IMG/M metagenome (GOLD analysis project Ga0302161, IMG submission 193498) | Peat permafrost microbial communities from Stordalen Mire near Abisko, Sweden - I_Fen_E2_1 | ecosystem: Environmental > Terrestrial > Soil > Wetlands > Permafrost | place: Sweden: Abisko...
GGTAAGGTATTCAACCGACCAACCAATCAACTGATGAACCAATCAACCAATCAACCATCAACTAATTTTCAATATGACCAACTTTAAACGTACTACCGTTACCTCGGCTTTGCCTTATGCTAATGGACCCGTACACATCGGGCACCTAGCAGGAGTTTATGTTCCTGCAGATATTTATGTGCGCTACCTTCGTTTGAAAGGCGAGGAAGTGCTCTTTATCGGCGGATCGGACGAACACGGTGTACCTATTACCATTAAAGCGAAAAAGGAGGGTGTTACACCACAAGACATTGTGGATCGTTACCACGGAATAATCAAAAAATCGTTCGAAGACTTTGGTATTTCATTTGATATTTATTCCCGCACAACATCCAAAACTCACCGCGAACTGGCTTCCGATATTTTTAAAACCATCGAAAGTAAGGGTGGCTTTATTGAAAAAACAAACGAACAATATTACGACGAAACGGCTCAACAATTTCTGGCCGATCGATATATTACCGGTAAATGCCCTCATTGTGGTAACGAAAATGCGTATGGCGATCAATGCGAATCGTGTGGAACTTCATTAAACGCCACCGACCTGATCAATCCGAAATCGGCCATCAGTGGTTCGGCTCCGGTTATGCGCGAAACCAAACACTGGTACCTTCCGCTTGATCAACACGAAGCATGGTTACGTCAATGGATACTCGAAGAGCACAAAGAATGGAAACCAAACGTATACGGACAATGTAAAAGCTGGCTCGACATGGGACTGCAACCGCGCGCCGTAAGTCGTGACCTCGACTGGGGAATTCCGGTTCCTGTTGCCGGAGCCGACGGTAAAGTTTTGTATGTATGGTTTGATGCTCCTATAGGTTATATCTCGAATACCAAAGAACTGTGCGACAATCAACCGGATAAATACGGAAAATGGGAAAAATGGTGGAAAGACCCTGAAACCCGACTGATTCATTTTATCGGTAAAGATAATATTGTATTCCACTGTATCGTTTTTCCGGCTATGCTGAAAGCAGAAGGTTCGTATATTTTACCCGACAATGTACCGGCAAATGAATTTTTGAATCTCGAAGGCGATAAAATATCTACTTCGCGCAACTGGGCAGTATGGTTGCATGAATATCTTGTAGATTTCCCCGGAAAACAAGACGTATTGCGTTATGTGCTTACTGCCAATGCTCCCGAAACAAAAGACAATGACTTTACCTGGAAAGATTTTCAGGCACGCAACAATAACGAGTTGGTAGCCATTTTCGGTAACTTTATCAACCGTGCCCTGGTACTTACTCAGAAATACTACGACGGAAAAGTTCCCGGACTTGGCGAGCTGAATGATTACGATAAACAAACCCTGGAGGAATTTGAAAACGTAAAAGCGGATGTCGAAAAATTACTCAACAACTTCCGCTTCCGCGATGCACAGAAAGAAGCTATGAACTTGGCCCGCATTGGTAATAAATACCTGGCCGACACAGAACCCTGGAAAGTTGCCAAAACCGATATGGATCGTGTGTCAACCATTATGCACCTGAGTTTACAGATTGCGGCTAATCTGGCTATTGCTTTTGAGCCCTTCCTTCCGTTTACTTCGGCCAAACTGCGCACCATGCTTGGCATTAGTTCATTCAACTGGAAAGACCTGGGCAAAATTGATTTGCTGAAAGCAGGAGCTGAACTCGGAACACCCGAACTGCTTTTTGAAAAAATAGAAGATGAGGCTATGGAAGCGCAGGTTCAGAAACTACTCGACACTAAAAAAGCCAACGAAACAGCCGCTTACCAAGCTGCTCCGGTAAAAGAGAATGTCGCTTTCGAAGATTTCATGAAAATGGATATTCGTGTGGGCACTGTGCTCGATTGCCAGAAGGTTCCCAAGGCCGATAAGTTGCTTCAGTTCCGCATTGCCGACGGTTTGGAAGAACGGACTATACTTTCGGGTATTGCACAGCATTACCCCAATCCGAAGGAACTGATTGGTACGCAGGTTTGCTTTATTGCCAACTTCGAACCGCGCAAGCTTCGTGGTGTGATGAGTGAAGGTATGATTCTGTCGGCCGAAGATGCTGATGGGAAACTGGTACTGATACAACCCAAAGTAGCAGTTACGAATGGGGTGGAAGTGAAATAAAAATAAAAGTTTCAAAATTAAGAAAAGCATCTGTAGAATAAAATCTATGGATGCTTTTTTATTACTTTCAATTTCAACCAATTTTGTATATTTGCACGCAACTGCTATTCAACGATCATTAAATCTGGGTGAATATCTGGGGCGAATTAGTCAGTTCAATAGAAAAGAGCATGAATATAGAAGAATTACGTGAACATTGCCTGAGTCTGAGAGGAACAACAGAATCTTTTCCTTTCGATGAAATGACGCTGGTGCTTAAAGTGCAGGGAAAAATGTTTGCCCTGATTCCATTAGATAATCCGGAAACTCAAATCACATTAAAATGTGACCCCGAAAGAGCTATCAGTCTGCGCGAAGAATACCCGGCTATAGTTCCTGCCTGGCATTTCAACAAGAAACATTGGAATACCATAATAATTGATCCATCCATTTCAAAAGCCTTACTGTACGAGCTTATACAACATTCTTATGTACTTGTAGTGGCAGGTTTGCCCGCAAAGCTTCGGGAAGAACTCGGCTAATATTTTTCTCTTTCTCTGTGTTGTCCGGTTAATTAAGCTTTTCCGGACCATTGCTTATGCTATATCCTCTTTTCTAAATAAACAGAGATTATTACAGAGTTTTTAGGATAAAACATAAGAGATGTATTGCTTAATATGGCTACTTTCGCCGGAAAATAATATTCAACAAAAAAATAAAAATGAAAGAGTCAATTCTTATCGACCTGATACAAAATATATCTTTACTACTTGCTTTTAGTATGCTTTATGATTATTTCTGGATGCGACATGAAAATATGAAGAATATTTTCTATAAAGTAGGCGCCGGAATAATATTGGGACTCGTTGGAATCATCTTGACTTTGACTCCATGGACATTCAAAGAAGGGGTTTTTTTTGATGCCCGATCGATAGTTCTTTCTATTTCTGGTCTGTTTTTTGGATTTATACCTACTTTTATAGCAATGATTATTGTTGCTCTTTTTCGGGTATATCTCGGAGGCGATGGAATGCTTATGGGTGTGGTAGTCATCATTACATCTTCCCTGATTGGAATAGCCTGGCGATACCTCCGCCCCTTGTGGAAACGAGACAATTTATATGAATTAATTGGCATGGGACTTTTGGTTCATATCATTATGCTTTGCTGTACGATATTTTTACCCATTCAGATAAGAGCAGAGATTTCCAGAAATATTGCATTCGCATTGTTTACTCTTTACCCGCTTGCAACTGTTTTACTCGGAAAACTAATGATCAGGCAGTCGGACAACTGGGAGAACAAAAAAGCCTTGGACATTAGCGAAAAACGATGGCAATATGCACTTGAAGGTGCCGGAGACGGCGTTTGGGACTGGAATCCACAAACAGGTCATATATTCTTTTCTAAGCGATGGAAATCTATGTTGGGATATGATTCCAATGACATTGATAACAATGTTCATGGATGGCAAGACTTATTGCATGAAAAAGATAGGGATCGGGTCCTTGAAGTCGTGGGTAAATTCTTGACAAAAGAGAATGAGTCTTTTGAGGTAGAACAACGATTGAGATGTAAAGACGGATCCTATAAGTGGATATTGGCAACAGGTAAAATTCTGACATTAGACGAGGCTGGAATGCCAATTCGTTGCATCGGAACACATAAAGATATTTCCGACCGAAAGGAAAAAGAATTGTTGCTTGTTCATGAACGTTTCTTGATGGATTCATTGATGGCTTTTACTCCGGAAAGTATCTTTTTTAAAGATTTGGATAGTCGGTTTATACGTGTAAATAATGCTTCTGCGCAAAGCATGGGATTTGGAACTCCGGAAGAAGTAATCGGCAAGTCGGATTTTGATATATATTCCTATAACTATGCCAGTAAGACATATCAGGATGAACAAGACATTATTCGAACTGGAAAGTACTTAAGTGAAGAAGAACAGGAAAATTTACTGGATGGTCCCGAAACATGGGGTATTACCCATAAAATGCCACTTCGCGATTTAAGAGGAGATGTTGTAGGAACGTTCGGATTGTCAATTGATATTACCGAGCGAAAAAAAATGGAACAAGCTCTGAAAGAGAGTGAGGAGTATACAAAGTCTATTCTGACGGCTATCCCTGATTTAATATTCATTTTAGATTCAAAGGGTATTTTTCTTGACTTTAAGACGGGGAATGTTGATGATCTGGTGTTGCCTTTTGATGATTTTATAAATAAAGCGGTGTTAGATGTTTTTCCAGACTCTGTTGGTGTAGCGTTAATGAATACGATAGATGCGGCGTTAAAGGAGCAAACAACAATGTCTGTAGAATATGAAATGACTCTAAAAGATGGAGTTAATACTTTCGAATGCTTTGTATTACCTTTTGTGGAAGAAAAAGTGATTGCGATGGTACGTAATATTACCAAGCGCAAATTAGTGGAGGAAGCATTAAAAAAGTCGCAAGAACAATTGAAGAGTTTTGCTGCCCATCTGCAAAATATTCGCGAAGAAGAACGAGTTATGTTGGCTAGGGAGATTCATGATGAATTAGGACAAATGCTTATTGCTCTTAAAATTGACATGGGGATGTTTAAACAGAATGTTATCAAAAGCGTGAAGGCTGAAGAACTGGAAAAAGTAATAGTGAATTTTGAGCAGCTTTATGCTCTTCTTGATACTACAATTAAAACTACCCGTAAAATTATGACAGGACTAAGACCTGAACTGCTTGATTTGATCGGTCTGATAGAAGCTTCACGGTTGTATATTAAAGAGTTCTCCGAGCGATATAAAATAGAATGTAAGGTCGATTGTCCTGTAACAGAGTTGGACTTTGAGTCGCAGCAATCAATCGCATTATTCCGAATACTTCAGGAGGCTTTGAGCAATGTGGCTAAACATTCGAAAGCAACAGAAGTGATGATTTCGCTAAACATTATTGATAATAAAATAATTTTAAAAATCGCCGATAACGGGATTGGAATAGATTCAAGTCATAAAGCCCGATGCGATTCATACGGGCTTATAGGTATGCGTGAAAGAGCTTATTTGCTCAATGGGAACCTGACAGTTTCAGGTGAACCGGGCGATGGAACTAGCATTATTGTAGAAATGCCTGTGTTTGAGATATCTAAAAACTAGTTGCAGGTTCAGTTAGTTTGTAATTGGAAATCCAAGCAAATCGAGTAATTTTTCATTAAGCCGTCTGTTTTGTCCTTTGTACGGATGGCAGTGAATATGTATGGCCGGATTGAAGTTCAGTTCAATAATAGCATAGTTATCGTCGGTGGCTTCCTGCGTGTAATCAGGAATAATCATATCGAGTCCGGTGATTTTTACGTTTAATGCCTGAGCTGCTTTAATTGCAATTCTTTTATACGAATCCGGAATGTCGTCTGTAAAGTCAATGCTGTCGCCACCGGTGCTGATATTTGAATTCTCACGTAGATACACTGTTTCGTTCATGCGGGGGATGTAGTCGAAATCCTTGTCCTGAGCATTTAAAAACATCATTTCAGCTTCACCCAGTTGAATCTTTTCCAATGGGGTGTGATAACCTTTTCCACGCAGCGGGTCTTTATTCTTTTCTACGACGAGTTCTCGAATATTCTGTACACCGTCGCCGGTTACATTTGCCGGAACGCGATGCAGAATACCAACCACTTCATCGTTCATCACAAATATCCGAAACTCTTTGCCTTCAATGAATTCTTCGATAAGAATGCTTGAATCATTATCAAAAGCAATGTCTATAGCTCTTTCAAATATGTTTACATCAACATTGTTTTTGATAATGGTAATGCCTAAACCAAAATTAGTAGATTTGGGCTTAATCACCACTGCCTTATTTCTGAAATAGAGAAAATCGGCTTTGGCATCCAGCCTGTCTGTATAATCCAATCCTTTGGGAACCCGGATACCGTGCTCATTCAGGATTAGTTTGGTTACCACTTTATTTTCCATAGCTAGGATGCTGGCATAGTTATCCAGTGATGTTTTGGTAGCCTGACAAAGGTATTGAATGTTATTATCCCGTTTTAGGCGAATGAAATTCTCATCTTTATCCAGAATGTCGAACCTGATGCCGCGACGTACAGCTTCACGAAGAATCAATTGGGTTGAAAGCTCCATATCTTCCAGTCCTCTGAAGTTGTAGGTATTTCGCTTGGTGTCTTCAAAGTAGGTCTGAGCTTTCTCCAGATGAAAGGGTATAAAACCCTTTATGTCCGTGTTATCTAAAACTTGCTGAACAATCCTTTGTTGCGGGTACTTCACCATTTCTAAGCAATACTCTAATGCATTAAAGCAGTCTGTATCCTCAATGCAGAGTTCGGCATATAAGCTTTGCATGTCGACAATTATTCTTTTAGCTTCACCCCATGCATTTAAGGTTGAGCCGGATGTGGTTGCTAAGTCGATCTCGTTCTTTAAGCCGTATAGCGAAACATTCCGGTAGTTGGTATTTGCAATGGCCTGATGTTGCATCGAAAAGTCATCCGGTTCGTTGGTTAGTAACCCGTAAATAACCATCCAGTGGAGGAAATAGAGCATTTCGGGCGTAGCGCCAACCTTGCTCAGCGGGTTAATATCGATAAACCTTAACTCTGTGTAAGATATTGCTTTTGATTTGTTGAGATATTTGGGCCTCACGGATGCATACAGCTCTTTTGCGGCAAGGAGTTTATTCTCTGCAACCATGCTATCTATACTCTGAAGATAAGCGCTGGTGCTACTATAATTCGGATAAAGCTCTTCCAGATTTCCGTAACCAAAGCAGCTGTTTCGGAGAGATAAACCGCGGGTTTTGGTACATATATGAACCGGATAATTCTTACATCTCAATTCGAAGCTATCGTCTACGATAGGACTGGCGCCGAATATCAGGACATAGAGCCATCTGTTGCGCAATACCTGCCGGGTAATCTTCAGGTAGACTTCATCCTGAAATTCATCAAAAGGCATATTATGTCCGAAGTTTTGATACAGCACATTCAATAAGTTTTCGTTCAGCGAAATGTTGAAATGGATACCCGAAAGAGTCTGTTTCTTACGTCCGTACTTCAAAGCCAGATTTTGCCTGTACTCTTCATCTTTTTTACCTATAGCAGAATAATGCGAAATAGGAATGCTTTCTTCATTGGGTAGGATGGGAGGCATGCTTTGAGGCCAGAGTAATTCGTCGGGGAGTTCCGTACTGACTATGTCGTGTATTGCTTCCAGAAATCCCAATGCCTGTTTAATGTCGGGCAGGGGAGGAGTGATCATTTCAACCTGACTTTCCGAGAAATCGGTAGTGATGTAAGGATGTTTGAGTTTGTCGCCAAATGCAGCCGGATGCGGAGTCTGGGAGATTACCCCTTGTTTGTCGACACGGATATTTTCTTTTTCAATACCAAATAATCCTTTTAGCCATACATTGCCTTTTGGAAGAGATTCACTGCTTGTAAAATTCAGGTTCAATTTCATATACTATTTTAAAAAATAAGCTTTTGGTTGGTTTTATACTGCTGGTCAAACGTAAATACATAAGGCTTACAAGATGTTTACCTGCATCTTGTTTTCAGGAAACAGATCATTAAATATTACTGACCGCTTAAATCATCGGTTATATTCCGCTTGCTGTATCCGGGCTCCTTCTTTTCCAGTTTGTCAAAGAATTTATTCAGCATCGAGAGTGCTTTTGAAATAGAAGCATTGCATAGGCAATAATTGATTTTAAGGCCATCTATTTCGCCGCTTATCAGCCCCATATCTCTCAGTTCTTTCAGGTGTTGCGATACAGTGGTTCGGCTCAGCGGTAACTGATCCGATATGTCGCCCGATATGCAGGTTTTTGTTTCGGCCAGGTATTTCAATATGGCCAGTCGCGCAGGATGAGAGATTACTCTGGCAAAACAAGCCAGATCTTGTAGCTCTTTGTCAAATACTTCCGGTTTACTCATGGTTGATTACTTTATGTCGTAAATGTACGACATAGTTTGTGTCTAACAAAGTTTATAGCCGGAAAGTTCCTTTGGCCTTGATCTTTTTTATCTCTTTCGGGGTAAAACAAAAGCGGTATTGAGGAATTAGATATAACTTTGTGAGGCAGCTTGATCTTTTATTTGCTCTAAAGCGTTTTTTTTATCAATAATATAAACAAACATTTATGCTCCGCAAATGTTTGTAATGTAGTTTGTTGAGCCTGTTTTGCCGAACATTCATAATCAATAATAAAAGAAATAATCGTTTTCGATGTTATGTTTTCCCCCGTTCAATCGTCAATCTATTAAATGAGTCAGGAACGATTTAAGGCAGAGATACTGCCCATACGCGATAAGTTATTCCACATTGCGCAACGAATACTTGTGGAAGAACAGGAAGCAGAAGATGCCGTACAGGAAGTTCTTCTCAAGCTTTGGCATACGCGTGATTCGTTAGACAGGTATGATAGTCCGGCTGCCTTTGCAACAACGGTGACAAAGAATCATTGTCTGGACAGGTTGAAAGTGAAGAACAGGCAGGATTCGTTGGATGACTCATACAATGCACGTGCAGGCACCGATAATCCTTACCTGCAGCTCGAACGAAGGAATACTGAAGAGGTTTTGCAGAAGATTATTGAGAATCTGCCACCCTTGCAACAGGCCATTATCAAAATGAAGGATATGGAGGAGTATGAAATGGACGAGATTGCCGAAATTACCGGTACCAATGTGGAGGCAGTGAGAGTTAATCTGTCGAGAGCCCGAAAAAAGGTTCGTGAGGAATATCTAAAATGGACAACAGTATGAGAATAAAGATAAATAATAGAATAAGCAACAGCGAGGCCGATAGCTTAATAGAAAAATATTACGAAGGGTTAACCACTGGCGATGAAGAGAGGCAGCTGAAGGCGTTTCTTTCGAGACGGGATTTGCCTGATAAATATAAGCCGGAGCAGGCTATTTTAGGCTATTTCGATCGTAAAGCTCAGAAAAAGCATGTCAGCCTTCTTCCGTATATTCGTTGGGCAAGTGTGGCGGCTGTAGTTGTTTTAGGCCTGTTCAGTATACAGCGGTTTACAGCTGATAATAAAGCCAATTATGCATTTATAGATGGTCATAAAGTAAGCAATATGCATACCATAAAATCTCAGGCTTTGGCATCCTTGGTAGATGTTTCTTCGTCGACGAACGAAGTGGAGGAAGGTTTTAAAAGTCTGAACGAAAATGAATCAATTGAGCAGCAGCTCGACGTGTTTTCATCTACAGAGAAGTAAAAAATAAAAAAACATAGAAATGAGATCAATAAAAAAGTATTTTATCCTGATGCTACTGGTCGGATTTGTGGCTGTTCCGGGTCTAAAAGCTCAGAATGATTTGCAAATCAGCAAAGTATTTGATCAGTATGGTGAAAGAAAAGGAGTTGTGATGGTCGAATTGACAGATGAAATGTTGGAAGGCTATGATTTCTCTCTTTTCAAAAGTATAACCATTAAGAATAACCCTACTGCGGCCGACTTTATCCGAAAATGTCTTCAAAAAGATCAGGCTGGAGCAAAGAAGGTGAAGCAGGTGGTTGCAAATGGAGTTCCTACATCTATCTACCTCCAGCTTCCACGCAAAGGGCAGCTCTATAGGCTGATCTTATTCAACGAAGTGCTTAACGCAGAGCGTAAAATAACACTCATCTACATTGAATCCAAAAATGATTCGGAAGATGTACTGAAATTAATATTAAAGAAAAAATAAATACAAACAATTAATAATTAAGAGCAATGAGAAAGTATAGTTTACTACTGTTGGCAACCTTTTTAGGTGTGTTGTCTTTGCATGCCATTGAGCCGACCCGAAATGATACCACAGTTCGTTTTAATAAAAAGGTGATTCATTTGGAAGATAGTATTGGCCAAATGAAAGTAAAAGTTCTCGATTCTGATTCGCTACCCTATAAGCCTATATACGAAGGGGTTTTTAGTGACGGGAAGAGTTATGAGAAATGGACGGTGATGGAAGCTGTTGGTCTTCAGATTCCGTTTTTGAATAAACCAAGTCGGAAGCATAGCCGTAGCTATTCAATGGAGCCACACTGGGCTGGTATCGGAGTTGGATTCATCAACATCGTTGATCATAATTTTAAAATGAACAATATAGCCGGAGTGTCGTTAAAAGCCGAATCGTCCAAAGAATTCTTTGTGAATCTGATCGAAAAGATTCTGCCTATCTATCACAACAATCTGGGTCTGACTACAGGTATTGGGTTCGATTGGCATAATTATGTTTTAGATATGAATAAGCATCTGCTTGAAGTCAATGGAGTTACAAACGTGTATGATGCTCCGGCAGGTGTAACTTATGACTTTAGCCGACTTAAAACATTCCACATCACTATACCTTTACTGCTTGAGTGGCAACCTACTTTTGGGCGTAATCATAATGCTTATGCCTCCATCGGTGCAATTGCAGGGATAAATACATACGCTGCATATAAAATTAAATATAAAGATGCCAATGGAAATACGATGTCGACTACCGAAAGTAAAGGTCTCAACACCGCACCCCTCTCATTCGATTTGTATGGGCAAATGGGTTATGGATCATTCAGTGTGTATGCCAAATACTCGCCTACCAGTATTTTCCAATCCGATAAAGGGCCTGACCTAAGGGCAGTTTCACTCGGATTGATGCTGAATTTCTAAATCCGTATCCCATGTTGTTTACATAAGAATTCGCACACAGCATACACGAATTTTACAGAACCTATAAAGTTGATGTCTAAACTCCGTCGGAGCGGCATTATAGTATCATTAAAAAGTCAACCCATGAACTATTGAACTCGAAAATTCAATGGTTCATGGGTTGACTTTAGTTTTTTGACCTGTTATGGTTAATCATTATAAATGTATTTATGCTGCGCATGAATGATCGGGTCCCGAGCGAGGTCATGATAAACGAAGAATATATTCCCAACGGTAGGCGAGCGGTTCACCAGCGGTTCATCAGCGGTAGATGAGCGGTAGATAAGCGGTAGATGAACGGTAGATGAACGGTAAATGAACGGTAAATGAACGGTAGATGAACGATAGATATTCGAAGAGATGATAGACGAATGATAAACCAAAGATGAGTGCTTGTTTGACCTAAAACATT
>Ga0302161_10000432_pt1 | contig 11202 bp, 10 predicted proteins | sample I_Fen_E2_1_FD_193498 | JGI IMG/M metagenome (GOLD analysis project Ga0302161, IMG submission 193498) | Peat permafrost microbial communities from Stordalen Mire near Abisko, Sweden - I_Fen_E2_1 | ecosystem: Environmental > Terrestrial > Soil > Wetlands > Permafrost | place: Sweden: Abisko...
ACATCATACCTTGATCCCCGGCTCCAACTGCTTCAACATCATCTTTTTCACCTTTTCTAGATTCAAAAGCTTCATTTACACCCATAGCAATATCTGCTGATTGTTCATCTATTGCTGTAATAACTGAACAAGTATCACAGTCAAATCCAAACTTCGCTCTATCATATCCAATTTCTCTTACAGTTTCTCTAACTACTTTAGGAATATCAACATAACAATTCGTTGTTATTTCTCCCATTACCATAACCATACCTGTAGTTGTACATGTTTCACAGGCAACTCTAGCAAGTGGATCTCTTGCTAAAATGGCATCTAAAATACCATCTGAAATTTGGTCACACATCTTATCTGGATGACCTTCTGTAACTGATTCTGAAGTAAATAATCGTTTCATACTTTTTTCTCCCCTCAACTTAACTCTTTATCAATTTTTTAATACATTTATTGTCTCTTTTTAAAAGATATATCCTTAATTGAATGCTCTATTATTATAAATTTATACATGTGTTATTAATCTTCTGTAATTTCCACTGTTTGTTCACAATTTAAGTCTGTATAAACTTATACATAGAAATAAAAAAACCCTTCAATAAGAAGAGCGCGATTTTAATAATCCTTTTCTTATCTCGTAGAAATATATCTACAGGAATTGGCACCTTATATAATACAGGTTGCCGGGTTTCATAGGGCCCTTTCCCTCCACCTCTCTTGATAAGAGTTACATAATTTAATTTTCAAAAATATTTTATCATATCATTTATAATTAGTCAATGTTACAATAAATTTTTTACATTCTTTTTTATTCTTTAAATAAATAAAAAAGAATAAACTAAGTTTATTCTTTTTTTTGGTGGAGGAAGATGGATTCGAACCATCGAAACTAACGTAACAGATTTACAGTCTGCCCCCTTTGGCCACTCGGGAACTCCTCCATATTCATTTTTAATTATAATACAAGTTTTTAATTATTTATTTCCTTGTATTATTTTACTGGAGCTGGCAATAGGAATCGAACCTACAACCTGCTGATTACAAGTCAGCTGCTCTACCGTTGAGCCATGCCAGCATGATATTCAGTTAACAGTTTAGAGTTAACAATTTACAGTTATTTATTTTATAATGGTGGGCACAACAGGGCTCGAACCTGTGACCACCTGCTTGTAAGGCAGGTGCTCTCCCAGCTGAGCTATGCGCCCATTATAAAGTGAAACTTTTCAGACGAAGTTGTACTTCAGCTGAATTTAGTTGAACTTATCTAGGATCGTGCAGTTCTTAGCTACCATCTAAAATGGGAGGTTAGAAATGCTAGACATCAGATAAAATTGGTGGAGGAAGATGGATTCGAACCATCGAAACTAACGTAACAGATTTACAGTCTGCCCCCTTTGGCCGCTCGGGAACTCCTCCAAAATTAATTATTTAAATATGTTGATTTATTACCAATCAACAATGATTAGTATATCTGCAAAAAGCTTTTTTTTCAACTCTTACATCACTCAATCTAATGAATTTAAATCGTTATTGCTCTATATTACTTCATAATACTCTTATTTAATATAGTAACCTTAATTATTTTTTATTCTTTGATCAATCCTCTTTAAATCCAAAAAGGAAGCACTTATTTCATGTATTTGTTTATAATCTTCTGTTGTAAGTCTTTTCCTTAAAAGTTTAAAGATATTTACTGTACCTTCTTCGTCATTAGAATCTTCATAATAATCTTTTATTTTTCCTAAATCAAATGCAGATAATTTTCCAATTATTTTTTCGAATTTTTTTTTATCATCAGGTGATAATTTTTCTAATACTTTTTCCTTCTCTAACTTATATACTGATTTTGAATAAGATATAGCTTCTTTACTAATTTCTTCTTTATTAACAACTTTATTTCCCGGTTCCCAATAAACTATTAAATAAATATTTATTATTACTGCAAACACTAAAATTAAATATATTGCAACTTTTTTCATAAATACCTCCTTTATTAGTATTAATTTCCATAAATTATTTTTTTATACTATATTCCTTCTATTCTTCATATATATATTTTATAAAGGGGGTATCTATCCTTGATTAAACCAGATATTAATCTTAATCCTATGTTTTCTTATAATCTAACTCTAGAAATCAAAAATTATATTACTAAAGACACTGTAATAGTTTGTATTGGCACTGATAAATGCATTGGAGATTGCTTAGGCCCTTTAGTTGGATCTATATTAACAGAAAATTTTTTTCCACTACCTGTTTATGGGACTTTATCGTATCCAATTCATGCTTTAAATATTGATGAACGTTTAGATGAAATATATTCTAACCATCCTAACGCATCTATAATTGGTGTTGATGCTTGTTTAGGTGATGCTGAAGATATTGGAGATATTCGCATACGAGACTATGCAATACGCCCTGGTAAAGGAGTAGGAAAAGAACTTCCGGAGGTTGGGGTTGCATCAGTTATAGGTATCGTCGATTCAAGTGATAACTCTGAATTCTTTTTTTCACATAGTATAAGACTTTCTTTTATTATGAATATGGCTAAAATTATAGCTAGAGTATTTATTGAATCTTATAATTTAAATCGTGGACAATTTCCTATGGTTTAATTTCCAATCCACATTTCCCCAAAATATATATCACGTATTTAATCTATTATTTTATTTCATGTGCCTAATTCTAAAAATAAATAACAGTCAAAATTCATACTTTTGACTGTCATTTATTTTATTATTCTATAAAAACTATTTGTTGTGAATTCATCTTACTATCTAACTTATCTATATAACCAAGTACTTTACCGGTCCCTTTAGCAACGCATTCAACAGAGTCTTCCGCAACAGTCGTTACTACTCCTGTTTTAAATTCTATAAGCTTATCTAAGCCATGTATTAGTGCTCCTCCACCTGTCATTAATATTCCTCTTTCTATTATATCTGAAGCTAGTTCAGGTGGTGTTTTTTCCAATACTCTCTTTACTGTTTCAACTATAATCTCTATAGGTTCTTTTATTGCATTTCTTATTTCTTCTGTGGTAATTTCCACTTCATCTGGTAACCCTGTTACAAGATTTCTTCCCTTCATCATACATGTTAGGTTTCTTGAATTTTTAAATGCCGAACCAATATTTATTTTTAAATCTTCAGCTGTTTTTTCACCAATCATTAACTTATATTCATTTCGTACATATTTTATTATAGCATCATCAAATTTATCTCCAGCCACTTTTATTGATTCTCTCACTACTACTCCACCTAATGAAATAACTGCAATATCACAAGTACCACCGCCAATGTCTACTACCATACATCCATTTGGCTTAGTAATATCTAGCCCTGCTCCAATAGCTGCTGCTAATGGTTCTTCAATTAAATGAACTGTTTTAGCTCCTGAGTTCATAGTTGCATCAATAACGGCTCTTTTTTCAACTTCTGTAGCTTGAGACGGTACACAAACAATCACTTTAGGGGCTCTAATACCACGTGTCCCACATGCTTTCTTTATCAATTCTTTTAGCATCTTTTGTGTTATATCATAATCCGAAATAACTCCATCTCTCAATGGCCTTACTGCAATTATATTTCCTGGAGTTCTACCTATCATTTTTCTTGCTTCTTCCCCTATAGCCAACACTTTATTATTATTTTTATTTATAGCTACAACAGAAGGCTCTTTTAATATCACCCCTTTACCTTTCATATAAACTAGTACAGTTGCTGTTCCTAGATCAATCGCAAGGTCTGTTCCTGTTCTCCAAAAGCACATTTCTTATTCACTCCTATAATACATATTAATACCTATGTTTACATAATTCTACTAATATTATATTATAGTCTTAATCTTATTAAGATTCAATAATTTTATATTTCATTTGTGTAGCTTTTCCACCTCTAATATGTCGTTCAGCCTTATTTAATTCCAAAATCGAATGAGTTTCTTCTGCAATTTCAGGGTTGATTTTCAGAAGTCTCTCCGTCATATCTTTATGAATTGTGCTTTTACTAACACCAAAAACTTTAGCTGTTTTTCTTATTGTAGACTTTGAATCTATAATATACCTTGCAACATCTAATACCCTTTCTTCAATATAATCTTTCAAAATACCACATCCTTGACTTTATCTTTTATTAATTTTTAAATCATAAAATTTTTTATTTAATTTAGTTGTTTTTTATTAGTCCTCCATTTAAATTAAAATGAATAATTAATTTTTATTTTTCATAAGACATATGAAAGAAAATAACAAGTCAAATATGCAAAGTATATTTTGCATCAGACGAATGAAAATATGTTTACCTCATAGTTGACTATTAGGCAAACAATACTGATGTAGTATTATACAAAATAAACTAGCATGCTGACTGACTTGTTATCTTTTTGAATATGCCTAATGTTTTACTTAGACTTTAATGTAAAATACTTTTCAGGATTAACTTGTTCTCCTTTAGCATCAATTACTTGTAAATTTAAAAATTCTCCAAATACTTCTTTGCTAAATACCTTTGCAGTCTCTCCAACTTTTGCAATAACTTGATTTACTTTAACCTTATCGCCTTTTTTTACTAGTACATTTTCATCAAGATTTCCATATCTTGTTTTTAATCCATTAGCATGTTTAATTTCTACAACTACGCCTTCTTCAACACCAGAATTTTCTACAACTTCTACTACGCCTTCTGCTGCTGCCTTAACTTCAGTTCCTATTTTTGTTTCTAAATTTACACCTCTAATAGTTCTAAAAATACCCTCTTCCATCTTTACGGGTGTAGGATAAGTATAATTTCTACTTTCAACACCATCTATAGGATTTGAAAATCTCACTATATTAGTTGTAGATACTGTAGTAGATTGTTCTGTCTTTGTTTTATCAACATTATTTTTACTAGTGTCTGGAACATTCTCTACTCTCTCAGCATTGGGAATCTCATTAATTGTTTTTTCTTCATTACTAGAATTCAATGCTACGTCTTTCTTTATATCTTCTGCCTTATTAACTTCATTTTTATTGCTAATCATTTTATAAGAAACAGTTCCAACAGTAACTATTATGCAAAGACAAAGGAATAAAGCGATATAAAATCCCTCCTTCCTAACTAAATTTCCGAATTTTTCTTTTAACTTTTTGTCCAATATGAACACCTCCTATTGTTATAGTTCCCTTTTTATGAAAAATAATACATAAATATAATTTTTTTATTGCATATTTTTTATAATCTAAAATTTATAATTTTTATTTAAATATTATTAATTTAGAGTATCTCCACTTTTAAATTTTCTAAACAAAAAATAGAAGCAATATCTACTTTTAGTTACCTAAAAACAGGTATTGCTTCTATTTACTTATCCTATTAATTAACGATTGACAATTAATGTTGAAAATTACTCGTTTTTTATGTTAAAAGTTCGTGGTTGCGCTATCGCACTTTTTTCAAGGTGAAATGTTCTTGGTTGTGCTAACGCACCTTTTCTAAGGTGTATATTTTATTCCTTGAATTTCAACCCCACTATAGTAATGTTTAAGAATTTCTTCATATGTTGACCCATTTTTAGCCATTACATTTGCACCCCATTGACTCATTCCAACACCATGACCATAGCCTTTACAATTTATTCTCACTATATATTTTTCAAAATCAAAATTGAAATTTGTTGAATTTAAATTGAATAATTCTCTAAATTCAGTTCCTTTTATAGTCTCGTTTCCAATTTTAATTTCTTTTACACTTCCTGATTCAGTATAACTTTTAATTTTAATTAGCAATGCTAAATCTTTTTTTTCTACATTAGCAGTCGCGTACTTTGTATTAATCTTGTTTACAAATTCATTTATAGGAATTTCTATAGTTGATTTATATTTAGGTGCAATTTCTTCTCCTTTACTTTCTTCGGATTTTAAGTATGGTACATCAATTGAAAATACATCCTTTGCATCTTCCGTTTTACCTGAACTAGTCGCAAAAAATTGTGGATATTCTAATACTAAATCGTTATAAGTAAGAACTTGCCCTTTTGTATCTATGACTGCTTTTTGTATCTTATTCCAATTTGCTTCTGCTTGACTGCTACTCCATTTAGCCATTATTTCTTCCTTATTCATATATACTTGACAATTAGTTGTATCGCAAATTTCAGCACCTTTATTTTTTGAATCTTTGTCCGGATTATTCCTTTTATTCATATAAAATGTCCTTGCAGCTATTGCTTGAGCTTTTAAAGCTTCTTCATTAAAATTTGCTGGAACTTCACTTGCTACCACTCCCATAATATATTCTTCTAAATCTAGTTCCTCTACGCTATCTTCTTCTTTATGATAAAGCTTAACTTTGCCGTTAATTGGAAATGTTATTTCTGAATTCTTAACTATATTTTCATTATTCAAATTAAATACATTAATACTCTCTTTACTTACCGTTAAAAAAATCAACGGTAATATTATTAATATAGTAAAAATAATTAAAGTCATAATAATAATTATTTTTATACTACTATTAATTTTTATATTTGTAGTTTTCATATTAATTATCTTCATTTTTCGCCTCCTAAAACATGCACTATAAAGTATATGTTTTAGTTTTATTATTATGATAATTATGTCAACTCACAAAAAGCATATTAAAACTTTATCTGATAGCTAGCATCCGTAACACTCCCACTTCTTAAAGTGGGAGATAACGGCTGCACGATCCTAGACTAGGTACCACTTGAGGGTACCTTGTGACCCTTGAGGTTATAAGTTCAACTAAGTTTCACTTGTTTATGCCTTAGAAATAAAAATTTCAATGCACAATACACCGTCAACAAATAAGATGAACTCATCTTTAAATTTGCACTAAATATCTTTCCAAATCATCCTTTGAAAAGTTAGAGTCCAAATTTGAAGTTCAAGTGTTCAAATTTTATATTTGGATACTTGAACTTCCACAGCAAATGTAATGAGTCGTATTTCCTCTTATTTTGGCTCTCAACTTTTTTTGTGATTTTGTTCCCTAATTATATATTAATTAAAAATATATCCCTAAATAAATTTAGGGAATTTAATCTAAGCCGATTAGTTTAGATTAATACCCTTTTGTATTCTACCTATTTACTCTATAAATTTCTGCTCCTAGATTTCTAAATTTGTCTTCAATTTTAACATAGCCTCTATCAATATGATAAATATCACTTATTTCAGTTTCACCTTCTGCTATTAATCCACTTAGTATCATTGCTGCTCCAGCTCTTAAGTCTGTTGCCCTAACCTGACATCCTGTAAGTTTTGATACGCCTTCAATTATAGCAGTCCTACCATCAATTTTTATATTAGCACCCATTCTATTTAGTTCAGCAACATGCATAAATCTATTTTCAAAAACTGTTTCCGTAATAACACTAACCCCCTCAATTACAGATAATAAACTCATCATTTGAGCTTGCATATCAGTTGGAAATCCCGGATATGGAAGTGTCTTTATATCTAATGGTTTTTTAGACTTTCTTCCATCTACAATTACAGAATCATTCTTATAATCACTGAAAATAATTCCACATTCTTTTAATTTTTCTATTATAGGTCTTAAATGTTCTTCATTTACTCCATTAATTTTTATTTTACTATTTGTAATTGCTGCTGCTATCATAAATGTTCCGGCCTCTATCCTATCGTATATAGGAGTATAGTTTATTCCTTTTAAGCTTTTTACTCCATCTATTGTTATTTTCCCAAGTCCTGCGCCATCTATCTTAGCACCCATCTTATTTAAAAATCGTGCTAAATCCCAAATTTCTGGTTCTTCAGCTGCATTTTCTATTATTGTTGTACCTTCAGCAAAAACTGATGCCATCATAATATTTTCTGTTGCACCAACTGAAGGAAAGTCTAAGTATATTCTACTTCCGATCATCTTTTTTGCTTTTACTTCTACAAAACCATGCCCCATTATAACGTCGGCTCCAAGTAACTTAAATCCTTTAAGATGTAAATCTATTGGTCTACTACCTATGTTGCATCCACCTGGCAATGATAATTTACAATACCCAAATCGAGCAAGCATAGGTCCCATAATTAAAAATGATGCTCTCATTTTTCGCATAAGCTCTGCATTTGCATCCATTTCTACTATATTTTTTGTATCTATAGTCAACTTATTATTTAATTTTGAAATATCAACATCACAGTTTAATTCACTTAATAACTTACATATAACCTCAACATCTTCCAATCTAGGTGCATTATCTATAACTATAGGTTCTGGACACAATATAGTTGCTGCAATTATAGGTAAAATCGAATTTTTTGCACAGCTTATATCAACTTCACCTTTAAGTTCTTTTACACCCTTAACTACTATTTTCTCCATATTATCCTCCATATTGAATTGTTAGGCATCTGAAAAATAACCGTCCAAATATATGACATTTATTTTATATCAGACAAATAAATAAATTTTGCTTCTAACGAACTATTAGCAAAATTTACTCCAAGAATATAATACAAAATAATCTATAACGGTTGGATTTTTTTGAAGATGCTTTAGTATGTTGCAAATATTATTGGCGTACCAATTATTATATGCGAACCAGTATTATACCTAATAAGTGCAAAATTAATTTTTTCTCCATTACTTAAATATCCTGTTCCTGTATAACCATTATTTATTTTTAATAAATTTGTTTTTTGTATATTATTTTCATTTATTAATTTATCTATAGAATAATTATTATCTAGCTCTTTTTCTTTGCCTTCATAATAAAAAAAGTATTTTGTATTTTCTGATTCTTGATTTTCTAATTTTCGAAGTATATTCTTTATATCTACTGTTGTGTATTTCGCACTTTTATTTATTAATGTGATTTCGACATAAGTATATTTATCTTCGTACCACATTTTTATATTAGTATAAAAATTATTATTAAATATTTCAAATTGACTTTTATTAATTTCTCTGTAGCTTCCATTTATATTATTATTCAAATTTTCTTTTATCCTAGCGCTTTCTTTTTCAATATTATTTTTTGTTTTATATTGAAGCTTTGCGCCATTTTCTTGAAATTCACTTATATTTGTTATATTTGTTTCTAAAACACTAAATGAATTTTTAGTATTGCTTCTTTCATTAGAAATAGCACCTATATTTAAAAAAGATAATAATACAAAAATTAATATACTGATTTTTATATTCATAGTAATACCCCCTAATTTATCTTTTTTAATTATGACCATCTCTTTCAATTCTTATTCTCTTTATATCGAAGTATATATATATAATATAAATTTATTAAAATTTTGTGATAGATTGTCAACATATAGAATAAAAATAGCAAAAAATTAAAGTGTACCTCTTTATATAGATTTTCTATATAAAGAGGTACACTTTAAATTATTTTATTTATTAGATTTTTTTAATATTAATCTTTGTTTAGCTCTAAGAAATGCTGATTCTGCTCTATCTTTATTAAACTTGCCAGCTTCCTCAAGTCTTTTCTTTGCCCTTATCATTGCTTCTTCTGCTCTTTTTTCATCAATATCTGCTTCAAATTCAGCTGCATCACTACATATTGTCATTTCATTTTCAGTAATATGCACTATTGATGTTGAAATAAATAATTCATCTTCAATTCCTTGAGAATCTTTATATTTCGCAATACAAGGTATAGTACTTGATATCATATTTTCATGATTTGCTAATACTTCGAAGTCTCCATCTATACTTTTCAAAAATACTTTTTCAACTTCGCCATTATAAACCTCATGATCTGGTGTAATAATTTTTAGTAAAAAGGTACTAGCCATTATTGCTCATCCCCTTATCCTAAGCTTTTTGCTTTTTCTATAACATCATCTATAGATCCTGCAAATAAGAATGCTGATTCTGGTAAATTATCATATTTACCTTCAAGAATTTCTTTAAATCCTCTTATTGTTTCTTTTACTGTAACATATTTTCCTTTCATTCCAGTAAATTGTTCAGCAACTGTAAATGATTGAGATAAAAATCTTTGTATTCTTCTTGCTCTAGCTACAACCGCCTTATCTTCATCTCCTAATTCATCTACACCTAAGATAGCTATAATATCTTGTAATTCCTTATACTTTTCAAGAACATGTTTAACTTCTGTAGCAACTTTATAATGTTCTTCACCAACTATTCTTGGATCTAATATTCTTGATGTAGATTCTAGTGGATCTACTGCAGGATATATACCAAGTTCAGCTATACTTCTAGATAAAACTGTTGTTGCATCTAGATGTGAGAATGTTGTTGCTGGGGCTGGATCTGTTAAGTCATCCGCTGGAACATATACAGCTTGAACTGATGTAATAGATCCATTAACTGTTGATGTAATTCTTTCTTGTAGTGCTCCCATTTCAGTTGCTAATGTTGGTTGGTATCCAACTGCTGAAGGTGTTCTTCCAAGTAATGCTGAAACTTCAGAACCTGCTTGAGTATATCTAAATATGTTATCTATAAATAATAACACATCTTGACCTTTATCTCTAAAGTACTCTGCCATAGTTAACCCAGTTAATGCAACTCTCATTCTAGCACCTGGTGGTTCATTCATTTGTCCAAATACCAATGCGGTTTTACTAATAACTCCTGATTCCATCATTTCGTGATATAAATCATTACCTTCTCTTGATCTTTCACCAACACCAGTAAATACTGATAATCCACCATGTTCTTTAGCTATATTATTTATTAATTCTTGGATTAAAACTGTTTTACCAACTCCAGCTCCTCCAAATAGACCTATCTTACCACCTTTTTGATATGGTGCAAGTAAATCTACAACCTTAATTCCTGTTTCAAACATCTCTGGCTCAACGGCTTGATCTTTAAAACTAGGAGCTGGTCTGTGAATTGGATATCTTTCTTTTATATCAACTTCTCCACAATTATCAATAGGATCTCCTAGAACATTAAATAATCTTCCTAATACTCCTTCACCTACTGGAACAGAAATAGGATTTCCTGTATCAACAGCATCCATACCTCTTTTTAATCCCTCTGTAGCTGACATAGCAATTGTTCTAACTATATCGTCTCCAACGTGTTGCTCAACTTCAGCTACTAATTCATGATCTCCCATATTAATACTAATTGCATTATATAAATCTGGAAGAGAATCTGATTCAAACTTTATATCTATTACCGGTCCAATTACTTGAACTACTTTTCCTATCTTTCCAGGCATAAGATACCTCCTTACTATTTTTGAGCT
>Ga0302161_10000435_pt1 | contig 11185 bp, 10 predicted proteins | sample I_Fen_E2_1_FD_193498 | JGI IMG/M metagenome (GOLD analysis project Ga0302161, IMG submission 193498) | Peat permafrost microbial communities from Stordalen Mire near Abisko, Sweden - I_Fen_E2_1 | ecosystem: Environmental > Terrestrial > Soil > Wetlands > Permafrost | place: Sweden: Abisko...
CGGGTCTTAGTTGGGTATAGATAAAATAGCCAAAGCATGCAAGGGTGAAAACACCTAAAATGCTATTATGTAGCTGGAAGGATAAAAATAAACTAATGCTAAAACTGACTTCTTCTATGTAATAATCGGTAAAGAACCAACTGTGTATAGCCGTTATGGGGACGTAAATGCTCAGGATATGCAGATCTTTGCGGATGGTCCAGCTTTCGCGACGAAAATAAGCAGGGCGTAACCACGAATAAACAAAATAGATAACCGCATAGGTACCAATATAAACCACACTGTAGCCACTCAAAAACAAATGTTTATGCAAAGCCTGCCAGTTGTTGATATCGAAGGGTTGAAACACATTCAGAAAAATGGCAAAAACAATTATCAGGTCAATAAAATAGATTTTGCCTTTGGGGTACGATAAAAATAATGTCGATGGACGATTCAGGGTATTAATTATTCTTTCACGCATAGTCGGTTAGCTCTATGTCTACGTAGTTGTGAGACGGATTTTACATATTATTAATTTAGACTGTAAATATAATTGTTTTGGATAACAGTACCCAAATTTCAATTCAACTTTTTTTGGACATTCCGATTTTTATTTTTCTGCTTATCAAGTTTAGTAAGCAACTAAATATAATGTCGTATTAAAAAAAGAATGGAACGCTGATTTTACGGATTGAGCGGATAAAAACGGATAATAATTAAACGGATCTAAAACTGATTTTAGTCATGCAAGCATGACAGATAAGAGTATAAACTATTGAAAATCATTCCGACTAGTCGGAATTAAAATCCGTATAAAAATCCGCTAGATCAGCGTTTATCCGCGTTCTAATTTTCTTTTCTCTTTGATATAATTATGCGACATTATATTTATCCAAGTACTTACTTATACACGCAGCCAACAAAACTTTTGGACATCCCTGTTTTTTGCCCGCTGAATTGCCCGAAAACGCATGACTACAGCATGCAGCAGCGAGCTTTTCGATTTACTGTTTTTACGAAACTTTTTCGATTACCTGATTTATACGAGCTGATAAAGTTCCGGTAACTTCTATCGTCTCTATGTCGAAATCCGAAATCCATTCATTCAATATTTCATTTACTTGTTGCCTAAGTTCTGGCAATTCAAATTCGGGACAAGATATTAAATCCGGATTCTCAATGGGCACAAATACCAAAAGGTCAATTTCTTTCATTACGTCCTGAACTTTGTGATAAAATGGCTCAACATTTTCAGATTCATTGATAGCCTGGATATATGCCAATAAATCAATAGGGCATCTGTCAAAAATGACATTGTCTTCACTCATTGAGATTTGTTGTATTGAATATTCAAGTTGTTCTATAAAATCATCGATATTGGGTGTTTCATAAAATATATGTCCAAGCTCCTCTAATTCGTAATAAGGCTCAGGCCGAAGCGTATAATTACTAAAATACTCATGCAATTTTTCTGCTAAGGTCGTTTTGCCAACTCTATGTGCTCCTGTTATCGCTATTTTCATTTTAAATGTTTAGTTAATCAAAAAGTACAACGCCTCGCTGCCGTACTAATTTTCTTTACCTGCCGCAAGATGCAATAGTGCAGAGAGCCCTACGACAAAGCCTGTTTTAGCAGCCCCCATTTTATTCGTTTTGTTTCTTCGTGTTTTCCCGGTCTTTGTTCATTTTCTCTATAGCCTCCATCGGAATCACGTTTAATTCGTCAGTTAAGCAGTTCCAAACATTTAAATATTTCTGCGAAACAACATTATGACTTTTCCATTTTGCGAATTTCTCGTACAACATCAAAGTACAAATGTCGGTAGCAGTAATAAAGTCGCCTGTTTCCGGTAGATGTGAATGCATAGTTCCTTCAACCTCTGCTCCTGCCTTTTGTTTGTTGCCAAAACCGATTGGAATAATATTTTTATGAAGGCGTTTGGCATTTGTCAGGCTATTCTTGCTGTCGAATGTAAGCAAATAGTCATTTCCGAAAATAACTACTCCGCTCTGTTTCGGACCAGTCAAAACATATACTTTCTTTTCATTATTGTAGATTAAGGGTATAATGTTTAAATCGGTATTGTTGTACTTTTTAAATAAAGTGTCTGAGTTCAATTTCCCTAATGCAATTTTTCTAATTATATATAAGTCATTTTCTGAACCCGAAAAGTCTTTCTCCGTCAAGTCTATTTTTGCTGATGAAGTACTAAATGAGCTATCAAATGAAATAGCGCCAATAACTCTTGGTTTGTCTGTTTTTGAGAAGAAAACACATTTAGATATTTCGTCCTTTGTTGTATAGGAAAAATAACCTCCAATATTTGCTCTGTCTTTATAATTGGCTAAAAACAGTCTGTACCATACCACGAAGCCATTTCCGACTTGTAAAGTCGTTTGCCTTCGTCAACAATAGATTGTGTCTGAGTCTTTAAATCGTTCTGTCCAAACAGGTTTAAACTGATAAAAGTCAGTAGAAGTAATAGTAATTTGTTCATGTCTGTTTTTCTTTTTTATGTCTGAAGCTAACATCTGAGGCTATCGGCATTCGCTGTCGTACAGTTGCATCGCGTAAATAAGTTATTAAACTTATAATTTCTACTCATTATAACTTATTACTTAATTGCTTACCTGTCACACGATGTAATCATACGGCAACAGGGAGGCGAATACGATTCAACCATCGCTTCCTTGCTAGGTCGTTCCGACCACAGGAAGCCTGAGTATTAGGCACACTTATATTTTTATTATTAAGTCTAAAGTTCTTTGCGTGTAATTTCTTAATTCTTGATCGTTTATTGGGATTTCTAGACAATTTGGATTTGAGTGATGATATGTTTTTGAATAATCATTAATGTCAGATAGCTCTTCGAGAATTGGTTTCATGTGATAAAATTTATCATTGGGTTGTGACTCCCGTATTGATTTTAAGATATCTCCGAGCCAGTCAGTTGGTTTGATGTCTTTAAAATACTTTATTCTAAATAATCCTTCAATAGTGGGTCTTATACAACGAATAACTTCACGTTTATCGAATTCTGTAATAGCTCCTTTTTCAATAAAATCATGTAGAACTGTCAAGTCTTTAAAAATACCAGTCATTGTTTCACGATAAATGTCATGATTAATAATTAGACTTGAATTTCCATTATTGATTATTTTTAAATCTTGACACGAATCATTCTTGGAACTAAAATCTTTTACGAAATTTAAATCATGACTTAATAGAATAAACTGTTTTGATTTTTTTGCAAAATTGTATAATTGATTAATTGTTACACTTCTCCTGGAAGAATCAAAACTAGAAATTGGATCATCAAACACAATTATTTTTTCTTCTATGTTACTTATAAGACTTAATCTTGCGAGAAAAAATGACAACGCAAGAGAGCTTTTGTCACCCTCACTTAAAGTATGTTTTAATGAAATTGATTCAGAATCAGACCTTACATCAAACTCTTTTATCTTAAGATAGTATACAAAATTATTTCCCTTTTTATTAAGATTTGAAAGTTGAATGTTGGGATTAAAATATTTAAGATAGTAGTTGATTTTCTCTAAATATAAAACACCAAATGTTTCTGCAGTTGTAACCAATTTACTATCTAAGTCAGCTATTTCTTTATTGATTTCAGCAGTTTTAATTAAAGAATGCTCAATTTTATATTTCAAGTCTTTAATCGTTTTTGGGTCTTCAGAGTTTCTTAAATTTCTTCTGTGTTTAACTCTATTCTGAGAAAATTTTCTTCTTTGGCCTCTTAATGCTACAATTTTATCAAATAGTTGGACAGCTTCATCACCAAGTAAGAATTCAAAATAATTACCTTTCCTATCATAGTTTCCAAGTGTTATAAGATACACGTTGGACTCAATAAAAAATGAATCAAAAACTTCGATATTTTTTTTATAATGATTCCATTTATTATTTTGAAATTTCAACTGCTTATTATCATCTGTTAACAAAAAGATATCTATGTCTTCTGTAGAACCAAGAGTTTTTCTTTTCCCAATTAATTCATCATCGCCTTTTAGCGATTTAAATATCTGAGTCAAGGTTGTTTTTCCTGTTCCATTATCTGCGTAAATTGAAACTGTTTTATCTAAAACTCCATTCCAATAACCAGTATCAGTAATGCAGTTTCCAAATCGGCCATAATTCTTTATGTGTATTATCTTCTTAATCAACTTCTTATTGTGTATTTGTGATTTTTTTTATAATTGTGCCTAACAATCGAGGTTATACACATCTACGATTTGTGGGAGTATTCACTTTCGCAAAGCGAAAAAGTGAATGCGGGAGCAAATACTTCTAAGTACTTGTAAGCCAGTAGGTGAGCATAGGCGTGTGTTAGGGGCATACTTTTTTGTCAAAAAGGTATAATGTCATCGGTTGCAGCCGCTACTGTTTTTGCTTTTCTAAATTCAAGTTGTTCCTGGTTTGAAAGAATCCAATTTTCTCCTTTTTCAGTCAATCGACAAGCTGAATATTCTTGTCCATTATTCCATTCGTCTATTTCTTTGAAAGTTGCAATCATATTTTTTAAAACAAGTGTCCTTATGCCGACACTTGTTGCTATGTCAGTGTAACCAGCTTTACTCATTTCATTTTTAATATTAAAGACAGAAGTACTTTCATCTGAAGTAACTTGATTTTCCATCAACAATATCAAAAGTGCAATTTCGTGACCTTTTAATCCTTCTGTTTCTACAATTGGTGTTGTGTTCAGTTGTTTTACTGTTTTTGATTTTGTCTTAAATGCATTTATCTTTCTTGTAATTGTGTCGCCTAAAGTATTAAAGTCACTTGTAGAGCTAGTTTTATATGTTAAAACATGTCTGTGTTGTATGTCAAAAGGAAACTTTCCAACTCTTTCGTCTGAACATACCATAACAACATCTTTATTACAGGCAAATGCAAAACCTAATTCATACCAAACATTTGGATTGTCAGATGTAATTTCAGCAAAACAAATAGCACTTTCAGAAATTCCTTTTTCAATTTCATCTATGGGAATTCTAACACTTAAATCTTTGTCGATTCGATAAGCTTCAAATTCAGCATTCAAAATAGCAGGTTCAAATATGTCAACAAATCTCTTATCAAATTTGTCGTTGTCAAAAGGTTGAATAACAAAGCATTTTTCCATATCTTTTTTGTTTACAGTTTTCTAATTATAATTTGAATATCTGATTGTGTTTTGTCTTTTAGATAATCTTTTTTGATTTTATTTATTATTCTAATATTGGTAATACCATCATTTTTCATATCCTTATCAACCCATTTACTAGTAATTACAGTTTCAAGTTTCGAATCAATTTTCTCAATCTCTGCAACATACATATATTCATACTTTCCTTTAGGAAATATAGTTTCTAAGTCCCTTGCTAGCGCAGGTCTGCGACCTGTGCTATTCAAAAAGAAAGTTTCTTATCTTTTCTGTATTGACACGGTTCACAGAACCGCGCCAGCGGGGGCAAAACCTGAGCCTTCATCCGCACATCCATTGTATTGTTCCTGCTGTGGGCATTACGCCACGCGGTGAAATCAAACCTATCGGCAATGAAGGTAAATACCTTTATCCGGTGCGGCAACTCAGTGTAGCTTTTCGTGGCAAACTGCTCGAAGTACTGAAACGCAACCTGAAAAAGAAAAACCGTTTGCCGGAGTTTATGCCCATTATCAATCAGTGTTACGCCAAACCATGGGTTGTACACACCGAACCATCGCTGGGCAACGCCCGTCAGGTGGTAAATTACCTGGGGCAATACACTCATCGGGTAGCTATCAGTAATACGCGTATCAAAAACGTAGATCACAAGGGAGTGACCTTTGCTTACAAAGATTACCGTGACAATGCCAATCAGAAACTTATGACCCTCTCGGGAGTAGAGTTCCTGCGCCGCTTTGCTATGCATATCCTGCCCCGTAGATTTGTAAAGATACGCTACTTTGGTATTCTCACAAGCGCTTACCGGGAGCAAGTCAAAGCCCTGAAAACGAAACCGGATATTTTCCAACTGACCGAAACCAGTGAGCAACGCTTGGTTCGTCTCACAGGATTTGATCCCTGTAGATGTCCTAAATGTAAAACAGGAACTTTACAAGTCACTGAGATTTTGCCCCGTATCCGTTCGCCTGACAATGTGTTTTACAACCGTAAAACTGACCAAAGACATTAATCTATCACCCTGTAAACCCCGTTAGCGAACTGGGTAAGCCATTCCTTTGCCCAAAAGGGAGCAAAAACCGCTGTTTCTGCTTGTTTTCTTATTTTACTTTAGCTGTGTTCTTGTAGAAAATCTACCGCTGACAGCACTATTTATCCTTTCTTTTGACTTTTCTTTCCTGCGACAACTTATTAAAACTGGTCGCTTTCTCCATAACTACTTTTTCTTCTCCACGCTCGTTGAATCGGCACCCTGCAAACGGGAATACGGTTCAACCGACGCTTCCTTGCTGGGTCGTTCCGACCACAGGAAGCATAAGTATTAGGCACAGATATTTATCGTTCGTCAGGTTCTTCTTTCCGTAATTGTCTACCAATTTCCTGCCTTATGAAGTGTTTTGGTACACCTTCTTCAGATAATAAATTTATAATAACATCTTCGGGTATTTCTTTCTCCAAATACTCAATGATATTTCTTTTTGCGGCATCAGCGGTCATTCGCTCACGCCTTAAAATTTCTCTTTCATTTCTCTGACCTATTATTTTTTCAGGGCTACCCTCAATATTTCTAATCCGTTTATCCAACATTCTTACTGTTGTTAAGACATCTAGCATAATATCATTGTCCTCACGTTTAACAACAACTTCAGTTTCGGGTGTGGTTGAAATTATTTCTTTAAAGTCTTTCTCGAATTGAGGCCAGTAAGTTTCGAATACTTTTAGTAATACTGATTCTTTGAGAGCATTTTCTTTGAGAGAAATATTAATTGTTCTTGCCAATTCCCAAACACTTTCCTTTTCTGGAAATGTATGGTTAAACTGTGCTAACGGATTTTCTAAGTCTGTAGCTACTAAGTCGATTAAAAAAGTACAAACTCTATTTGATGATAGTCCTTTTGCTAATGCTCCTGCTTCAAATAAAATCCACGGTTTATTCTTATTTTCTTTTGTCAAACAGACAATTCCAATACTTGTATTTGCAAGTTGGTCTGTTATTTCTGTAAACCACAATGCACCTCTGTCAATGTCTTTCGATGACATCCATGGATTAACCGCTTGTATGACACATTGAATCCAGTCATCCAAAAGTTCTGCTACTTTTTTACTCCGGTCTCCAGACCAACTAATAAATACTTTCATGTTTTCTTCTTTTTTTTGTTTTTTATATTTGTGCCTAACGACCGAGGCTATGCGCATCCTGCGGTTTGCGGGAGCTTTCACTTTCGCTAAGCGAAAAAGTGAATGCGGGAGCAAATACTGCTAAGTACATGTTATCAAGCATGTTGGTATAGGCGTGTGTTATGCAGTGTTATTTAGTTCGCCCAAGTTCTTATTGCTTCAACTATACTTTCAGTATTCCAACGCACAACTTGTTTCGCTCTCGAACTTACAACAGCTGAAACTCGTTCTGCACCTCTTGGAACTACTCCAACAATTGGTACACCAAGTTCAATTGCCTTATCTAATTCCCATTGCATCCATTCGCTGTGTGAAGCATACATACCTGCAATGCCTAATACAATGTTTGAATTTGCGATTTTTTGTCTTAATCTTTGTCGAATATAGGCTGCATTTTCGGAATTAATTGGAACATCTGGGGTTGCTTCTTCAAATTGCACATTAAAATACCCTCTGCTCTCTAAAAGCTTTTTTAGACTTCTCAAATCTTCTACATAAGCCCAAGAGTGACTTATGAAAATTGTGTAAACTTTTGCCATTGTGTTATTATTTTAAATTTATAATGTGATTTTTAGAATCATTAAATGTTTTTTCTTCCCATTCAATTGGTTTCTCTGATAAAAATAGTGCTTCATATTTTTGCGCATCGATTTTATTCTCTAGTGCCAAAAAGCAGTTTGACAGAGTTGCGTAAATCCACTTCTTATCATTTCTTTGTTCAAAACTTTCGTCATGATTGAGTTCGATAAGTAGAGTTATAATTTTTTCTCTAGTTTTCTTCGCTTCGATTTTAAAATAAACTTTTTCTTCAGCATCCATATCTAGTTTAGACATAAATTCTAAACATAAGGCATAATTTTCTCCAGTATAATAATCATACCTTATTTTGAAGCATTTACCATAATAGTTTATTGCCCTATTAAGTTGTTCAATATCTTTGTCTAGTAACCAAAGTCTTTTGTAAATTGCGCCTGTTATACCTAATGTTTCAGGGTCATTAGTTAAACCATCTGGTTCTAGTTCATTAATTATAGCTAAACCATCTATCAATGCCATCCTTTCTGAAGGATTTTTACTCTTATATGTGCATAGAGCTTTTTGTTGAATAAAATAGGGTTCGTTTTCTATTCTCTCAGTTGCTTTGTGCCAAAGTTTTGCAGCTTCAATGAAATTACTTTTATTCATCAATTCTTTTGCACGTTCAACTAAAGCAAAAATGTGTTTTTCACTTTCAGCTAAATCTTTTATTATTGAAGCATATTCTTCTTCTGGTAATGTTGGTGGTTGTATACCGTGAATATACTCATACAGAGGACTGTCAGTCATTCTGTCTTTAGTCACTTTTTCGATTAAAGAAATTAATGCTTTCTGACAACGTTCTGCTTCAGTTGCACCAATGTCTTCTTCCATATGTGAATAGTGGAAGATTCTATTATGGTCGAGGTCAAAAGGTATTTTTCCTTTTTCTTCTTTCATTATTATTGTTGAGAACGGTCTTACTGCATGTCTAACTCCAAGCTCATAAATAGCATTTGGATTATATGTTGAAATATCTGCAATTACCAAATCAGCATGAATCAATAAAGCATACATGCTTTTGTCAATAATTCCTGAATCTTGAATTTCATCTGCCCGTACACACTCGTACCCAGCTAATATTACCGCAGGTTTAATAATATTCTTATAAGTCATATCTAAATCCAAAGTCCGACCACTTGCAAAGTCAGTCTTTTTTCCAAATCCCATAATTACAAAACAGAGTTTTTTCATTTTACTTTTAAGTTATTAGTATGTGGATAATAATTTTGAATTAGTTTTTTTGAAGAGAATTCGGCTCTTGTTTTTCTTTTTTTTATAATACTGCATAACAATTTATATCGGCACCTAGGTGACCTTATATAGACTTTAGCTTTAGCGCTTTTTATTATTATACACTTATAAATAAGTGGATTATTGTTTGTTAATCCTTTAATAAAGGTGCTCTTATTTATTTTTATTCATTAGTTCGGATGTCATCTTATGGAACTATTCACTTTGTTTTCTTCTCGATTGTTACAATGTGTACAAATCTAGATTCTATCTTCTCAGTGATCATATTTCTAGCTTTATTTTATTTTCACACTTCAAAAATACAAACACTTTTCAATTCAGCCAACAATAATTGTGATTATTTTTCATATTAGATTAAAAATACTTATTTGTTCCTGTTTCTAGTGCCTGTAGGGGCTATTGCTACATTTTTTTGTTATATTATAGTGAGTAAAAGTTTCGGGCAGGTATATAGCTGTTGCTACAGGTTGCAAGGATAGGCTGTGCGGTTACAAGGAAAACAGAAGGTAGTGCATTTTTAGCTTTAGGGAGTGAAATGGTAAAGCGTTTTAGGAGTTTTTTACCGCTACTTAGTACTTTTTCAAACCTACATAGTGGCTGGACGAAATGAAATAGTAGCTTTACGAAATGAAATAGTGGCTGGACAAAACGTAAAGGTAGCTTGACGAAATGAAATAGTGGCTGGACGAAACGTAAAGGTGGCTGGACGAAATGAAATAGTGGCTGGACGAAACGTAAAGGTGGCTGGACGAAACGTAAAGGTAGCTGGACGAAACGTAAAGGTAGCTGGACGAAATGAAAAACCACTAATAAGAAGTGTTAAGCAAAATACATACTGCTTATTAGTAGCATTATAGGCTATTTTGCTACTTTTTTTGGCTTACAATGCGTCTGAATATGGCTCAGAAAAGTAACCGGCGTTCGGTTGAGTCAAAAATTGAATAAAAAAGCAGTGTTTCACCCTTTGTTTTCCGCAAGGCAACTATCAATCGCCTACTATCAAAAACACGCAAATAACGCAAATGGCACAAATTTTTGCAAATAAGATTTGTAAGGTAACAAGTCTGGTAACCATTAACCATTTATCATTGATTATTATTAATCAACCATTAAGGAGTTAAGGTTATTTAGTCTATTAACTACCAATCATTTATCACTAATCACTACCTACTTCTTACTCCCAACTCCCAACTACCGACTAATCATTAATTATTTACCATTAAGGCATTAAGTTCATTAAGTCTGTTTATCACTAATCACTAATCGTTAACTACTCCCTACCTCTTACTACCGACTACCGACTAATAATCATTTTTCCAGGTTGATGACCAGATTACCCAAAAATAGTTTGGCACGAATGCGTACAATGGAATGTGCTCTGTCGGCCGAAAACCATACGTCGATAGCATGCTTTCCATTAAATACTTTGTTTTTTGGTACTACGGGACGTACCCGGTAACAGAGCATAGTACCCCTTTCGGTATCCACTAACTCTTTACCTACATACTCCACATCAATTTTATATCCTTCGTCTTCGTAAAATCCGTTGACGGTGATAATATCGTTTTTCTTATATCGCTCCAGATCAATCAGGCGGAGAACCATAAATCCGGCCACCACATCGCGTATATTCTCGGGAGTATCATAATTCTTTTTCAACACATAAGCTTTGGTCTTTTTATCAAGTACCTTTACTTCAGCCTTTTTGTTCTGATGGTCGAAGTGTACTACTTCGTCCAGTTCATAATTCCCTTCGCGAATACTTCTAAAAGCCTTATGGGTAGTTATATTGGCTGTGTCGATATACGATTGCCATCTATCGCGCACATAAAAGAGTTTGGCTAAGCCGTTGGTTTGTCCCATTATTTCAATGTTATAACAGGGCTTACCTCCTACTTTGTAAATAGTTTTGTCTACTTTAGTCACCGCACTGCCAATAGTAAGCGGCCCCCAACAGGCTTTATAACGCAATGTTTCACCGGGCACAATACGTTGATTCTCCAGTTTCAGTTTAGGTTGGGTTAATG
>Ga0302161_10000439_pt1 | contig 11142 bp, 6 predicted proteins | sample I_Fen_E2_1_FD_193498 | JGI IMG/M metagenome (GOLD analysis project Ga0302161, IMG submission 193498) | Peat permafrost microbial communities from Stordalen Mire near Abisko, Sweden - I_Fen_E2_1 | ecosystem: Environmental > Terrestrial > Soil > Wetlands > Permafrost | place: Sweden: Abisko...
AGCATATCCTGAAATGAAATTAATACAAACAGAAAATGAATGTGGAGAAGGAAAAAATAGCTGGGAATATGCTGAATATGTATTTAATTTAATATGGACATACCTAATTAATGGGGTATGTGCCTATACTTATTGGAATATGATACTTGAAGAAAATGGTGTTAGTACTTGGGGATGGGAACAAAACTCTCTTATTACAATAACAGAAGATAAGAATATTCGATATAATCCGGAATATTATTTGATGAGACATTTTTCGAAGTATGTAAAACAAGGAGCCCTAATGAAAGGACTAAAAGGTGATTATGCTGGAAATGCACTAGCTTTTGAAAATCCAGATGGAAGTATTATATTAGAGTTATTAAACCCTTTTGATGAGATGCAAGAAGTTACTTTTTGCTTTGAAGATATAAATTATAACTTTACTGTAAAACCACATTCGTTTAATACATTAGTAATTATCTAACGGATACTATTATAGAAAAAATACAAAAAAATTTTGGTTTATTTAAGAGGAGATGTATAAAAATGGTTGAAGAGAAAAGGATTACTCATGAATATGCATTAGAAAAAGCAAAAGAATTAGTAGCAAAGATGACATTAGAAGAAAAAGCAGAACAATTAACTTATAAATCAGCAGCTGTAAAAAGATTAAATATACCTAGATATAATTGGTGGAATGAAGGGCTACATGGTGTAGCAAGAGCTGGTACAGCTACAGTGTTTCCTCAAGCAATAGGACTTGCGGCTATGTTTGATGATGAATTATTACATGAAATTGCAAACGTTATATCAACAGAAGGACGTGCAAAATACAATGAAAACAGCAAAAAAAATGATAGAGATATTTATAAAGGAATAACGTATTGGTCACCAAATGTTAATATTTTTAGAGATCCTAGATGGGGTCGTGGCCATGAAACTTATGGAGAAGACCCATATTTAACTTCTAGATTAGGAGTAGCTTTTGTAAAGGGGTTACAAGGTGATGGGAAGTATTTAAAAATAGCAGCATGCGCAAAACATTTTGCAGTTCATAGTGGACCAGAAGGATTAAGGCATGAATTTGATGCTGTTGTAAGTAAAAAAGATTTAAATGAAACTTATTTACCAGCATTTGAATCTTGTGTAAAAGAAGGCGATGTAGAAGCAGTAATGGGAGCATATAATCGTACAAATGGTGAACCATGCTGTGGAAGTGAAGCTTTATTAAAAGATATACTAAGAGGAAAATGGAATTTTAAAGGTCATGTAGTATCTGATTGTTGGGCAATTGCAGATTTTCATTTACATCACAATGTAACGAGTACTGCTACTGAATCAGCAGCGTTAGCTATAAAAAATGGATGTGATTTAAACTGCGGAAATGTATATCTTCAAATGTTATTAGCATATAAAGAAGGATTAGTTACAGAAGAAGATATAACAACAGCAACAGAAAGATTAATGACAACAAGAATAAGACTTGGAATGTTTGATGAAGATTGTGAATATGATCAAATACCATATGAATTAAATGATTGCAAGGAGCATAATGAATTATCATTAAAGGCATCAAGAAAATCAATGGTATTATTAAGAAATGATGGAATATTACCGCTAGATAAATCAAAATTAAAATCAATTGCAGTAATTGGACCTAATGCTGATAGCAAAATAATGCTTAAAGGAAATTATTCTGGAACTGCATCTCAATATATTACTGTACTAGATGGAATACATGAAGCTGTTGGTGAAGATGTAAGAGTATATTATTCAGAAGGATGTCATTTATATAAAGATAGAGTTGAAGATTTAGCAGATCCAGATGATAGAGTAGCAGAAGCAATATCAATAGCAGAAAGATCAGATGTTGCAATTCTTTGCTTAGGATTAGATTCTACTGTTGAAGGTGAACAAGGGGATGCAGGTAATAGCGATGGTGCTGGTGATAAAGCAAACTTAAATTTACCTGGAAAGCAACAAGAATTATTAGAAAAAGTAATTGAAACTGGAACACCAGTTATATTAATTATTGGAGCAGGAAGTGCTTTAACATTTAATGGGGCAGAAGATAAATGTGCAGCTATATTAGATGCATGGTACCCAGGTAGCCGTGGTGGACGAGCAATAGCGGATTTATTGTTTGGAAAATGTTCACCAAGTGGTAAATTACCTGTTACATTTTATAAAGATACTAATGACTTACCAGAATTTATAGATTATGCTATGAAGGGTAGAACATATCGATATATGGAAGGCGGAAGTTTATATCCATTTGGATATGGGTTAACTTATTCTAATGTAGAGTTGTCTAATTTGAACGTAGAAGAGGTTAAAGAAAATTTTGAAGATATCAATGTGAGTGTAGCTATTAAAAATATAGGAAATTATGATATAGATGAAGTAGTGCAATGTTATACAAAAAATTTAGAATCAAAATTCGCAGTAAAAAATTATAGTTTAGCAGGATTTAAGCGTATAACATTAAATAAAAATGAAAGTAAAATTGTAACAATGAAAATAAATAAGAAAGCTTTCCAAGTTGTGAATGATGAAGGCGAAAGAATTTTTGATGGAAACAAATTCAAGCTATATGTAGGTATATCACAACCAGATAAAAGAAGTATAGAGCTTACAGGAATAACACCATTAGAAATTAATCTTGAATTAAAATGAGTTTATTCACTGAATGTACAATATTAAAACATCATTAATTTAAATTTTATAACTAAATATATTACCACAATATAAAATTGCATTACTAAGATAATCTAGGTTGATATTTTAAGTTTAAGATTCAATCTGGATTATTTTTATTCTCTTCGAAACGTTTAATTGAAGAGATATAATTAAGCCTGCAAAAGTTATTTAAAATTATCAAGTGAAACTTGATTCAGGTGGGGTTTGGTCCCCGGCTGAATCTATCTGGGGTCGTGCCACTGTTATCTCCAACTTAAAGAAGTGGGAGTGTTACAGTGGCTAGACATCAGATAAATTTGAAGGAGAAAAAAATATGAAAAAGTTTACTAAAGTATATTGACTAAGAAGAAAAAGGGAAGTATAATAAACTTATTAAAACACATTTAAAAAGTTATTTTAAATCCAAGATGAAAAAGTTTAAAATTATGGATAAATAGAGTATATATCTAAAATAGGAGGTTTATTATGAGATACTTATTAGGGTTGGATATTGGGACATCAGGAACTAAGACAGCTTTATTTGATGAAGATGGAAAAACAATAAAAACTGCAACTTATGGATACGATTTATTTCAGCCACAAGCAGGATGGGCAGAACAAAATCCAGAAGACTGGTGGGAAGCATGTGTTAATGGAATAAAGGATGTTATTGAAAAAAGTAATGTACAAGCTTCTGATATTAAAGGTATTGGATTAAGTGGTCAAATGCATGGACTTGTTTTAGTAGATAAAGATTATAAGGTAATTAGAAATTCTATAATATGGTGTGATCAAAGAACTGAAAAAGAATGTGATTACATGACAGAAGTTATAGGAAAAGAAAAATTAATTGAAATAACAGGAAATCCTGCTTTAACTGGATTTACACTTTCAAAATTATTATGGGTTAGAAATAATGAACCAGAAAATTATCAAAAGATATACAAAATACTTTTACCAAAGGATTATATAAGATTGAAATTAACTAATGTTTTTGCAACTGAAGTTTCAGATGCTAGTGGAATGCAAATGTTAGATATTAATACTAGAAATTGGAGTGACGAACTACTTAAGGATTTAAACATAGATAAAAATATATTAGCAGATGTTTATGAATCAGTAGTTGTTAGTGGAAATGTTACAGAAGAAGCTGCTCAATTAACAAACCTAGCAGTGAATACACCAGTTGTTGGAGGGGCAGGGGATCAAGCAGCAGGTGCTATAGGTAATGGAATAGTAAGTGAAGGAATAATATCAACAACTATAGGTACATCAGGAGTTGTATTTGCAGCAACAGACACACCAAGATTTGATAAAGAAGGAAGAGTTCACACCTTATGTCATGCAGTACCTAATAAGTGGCACATAATGGGTGTTACACAAGGAGCTGGCTTATCATTAAATTGGTTTAAAAGAACTTTTTGTGCTAAAGAAGTCGAAGAAAGTGAAAAGTTAGGAAGAGATATATATGATATCTTAACTGAAAAAGCAGCTGCATCAAAACCAGGATCTAATGGAATTGTATATTTACCATATCTTATGGGAGAAAGAACTCCACATATAGATCCAAATGTAAAAGGTGCATTTTTGGGAGTATCACTTATAAATAATCATGATGATTTTGTACGTAGTATATTAGAAGGTGTTAGTTTTAGCTTAAAGAACTGTCTTGATCTTATTGAAGATATGAATGTAAATATTGATGAAATAAGAGTAAGTGGTGGTGGTGCAGAAAGTAGTGTTTGGAGACAAATATTAGCTGATATTTTTGGATATTCATTAACTACAGTTAAAGCATCAGAAGGTGGAGCACTTGGGGTAGCAATACTTGCAGGAGTGGGAGCAGGAATATATGATTCGGTAGAAGATGCTTGCAGTAAAATCATAAAAGGAAATTCAAAGGTAAGTCCAAATGCTGATTTGAAAGAAGTATATTCTAAAGTATATGATGTATATAACTCAGCTTATCCTAAAATAAAGGATATTTAATACAATGAAAAAAATAATTGCATTATTGTGAATCCCGCATTTTCAATTAATAATTTGTATATACTTTAATAAACATTATAATAGTGATATTATTTAAGAAAAAACTATTATTGTCTATAATAGTAGGCGAGAGGGGTATTTTTAAATTTGATGGAGATAAATCATAGTAAAATAAAAGAAACAAATAGAAAAAAAATAATAGCATTATTATTGGAAAAGAATGAAATCACCAAATTAGATATATCCAGAAAGTTAGATATAAGTATAACAACAGTTTCTACTAATATTACCGAGTTAAAAAATGAAGGTATTGTAGAAGATGTAAGATCTGTAGAATCTACTGGTGGTAGAAAAGCAATTGCAATTAAGTTAAATGAAAATTGTAGATATTCTATTGGAGTAGCATTAACACCTAGTCATATAAAAATATCCCTAGTTAATTTAAAGAAAAATATTTTTGAAAACATAAGAATTAGGCATAAAAATGATGGTATAGAAAATATAGTAACTATTGTTATTAAAAACATAGAAATTATAATGAATAAGTATGAAATAAGTTCTGAAAATTTGTTGGGAATTGGAATTTCATTGCAAGGAACCGTAGATTTTAAAACTGGAATAGTAAAATATTGCTATCTTCTAGGGATAAAAAATTTCAACATAAAAGAGAAATTTGAATACTTAAATGTACCAGTATATGTAGATAATGAAGCTAATTTATCAGCTTATTATGAATTCTTAAATAGAAAATATAAGTTAAAGAATTTATTATATGTATCTATAACAGATGGATTAGGTCTTGGAGTAATAATAGATGGTAAAATATATAGAGGAGATAACAATTCATCAGGGGAACTAGGGCATATGAAAATAAGTATGAATGGAAAAAAATGCAAGTGTGGAGCTAAAGGGTGTTTAGAAGCATATACATCAATGAATTCATTAATAGATAACTACAATGAAGTATCATTAATCAAGATTTCAGATATAGATGAGTTTGAAGAGAAGTATATCCAAAAGGATGCAATAGCAGAAAAAGTATTAGACAAATATTTAAGCATATTAGGTTTTGGTTTATCAAATTTAATAATGATATTGGATCCCAATACTATAATTCTCGGTGGCGATATAAATAATTTATTAAAAGATAAAATAGATGTTTTTAAAAAATATATTTATAAGGATAATTTATTTACAGATGAAGATAGTTGCACGATTAATGTTGCAAATTTTAAAGAATCGTATTTATTAGGAGCAGCGATGATGCCTATAGAAGAATTCTTAGAAATTAAATAGTAGAGTAGTAAAGACTGCTCTATTTATTTAAAAACTTATTAAACAATATTTAAAAACATGTTATTTAAGTTTTAATAACTAAAATAAGCTAAATATAAAACAATTAACAAAAATGTAAAGAGGAGATGTAAGAAAAATGAGATTTTTTTTAGACACAGCAAACATAGAACACATAAAAGAAGCTAATGAAATGGGAGTAATATGTGGTGTTACTACAAACCCATCTTTAGTTGCAAAAGAAGGAAGAGACTTTAATGAAGTTATAAAAGAAATAACAGAAATAGTTGATGGACCAATAAGTGGAGAAGTTATAAGTGAAGATGCTCAAGGAATGATTAAAGAAGGAAGAGAAATCGCGGCAATTCATAAGAATATGATTGTAAAGATTCCAATGACAGCAGAAGGACTTAAGGCAACTAAAGTTTTATCTAAAGAAGGAATTAAAACAAATGTAACTTTAATTTTCTCAGTAACACAAGCACTTTTAGCTGCGAATGCAGGAGCAACATATGTAAGCCCATTCTTAGGAAGAATAGATGATATTTCAATGGACGGAATGGAACTTGTTAGAAATATTGCAGACATATTTGCAATTCATGGAATAGAAACAGAAATAATTGCAGCTAGCGTAAGAAATCCAATTCATGTTATTCAAGCAGCACAAGCTGGAGCAAATATATCAACAATACCGTATAGCTTAGTTCTACAAATGATAAAACATCCGTTAACAGATCAAGGATTAGAAAAGTTTAAGGCAGATTGGGCAGCTGTATTTGGAAAATAAGATTAATAAATATACAAATATAAAAAAGTTGAATATAAAACTATTAAACAATATAAATATGTAAATATATTTATAGGAAACATGAGGGATTAGACAATTTATAACATATTGTCAATTGAAATAATGTAAAGTGAGGAAAGATATGAGTAGAGAATTAGATAAGGTATCTATTAATGCAATAAGGGTGCTTTCAGCAGATGCAATTGAAAAATCACAATCTGGACATCCAGGACTTCCGCTTGGCGCAGCTAGTATGGCATTTACACTATGGACAAAGATGAATCATAATGGAAAGAATCCAACTTGGGATAATAGAGACAGATTTGTATTATCAGCAGGACATGGTTCAATGCTTGAATATTCATTATTACACTTATTTGGATATGGAGTAACTGTTGAAGACATTAAAAGCTTCAGACAAGTAGGAAGTTTAACACCAGGACATCCAGAGTTTGGTCATACAAAAGGTGTTGAAATTACAACAGGACCACTTGGACAAGGTATATGTAATGCAGTAGGTATGGCAATGGCAGAAGCACATCTTGCAGAAAAGTTTAATAAAGAAAACTATAATGTAGTTAACCACTATACATATGCAATATGTGGAGACGGTTGTCTTATGGAAGGAATTTCAGGAGAAGCATCATCACTAGCTGGAACTTTAGGCCTTGGAAAATTAGTTGTATTATATGATTCAAATAATATTTCAATTGAAGGAAGTACTGATATAGCATTTAGAGAAGATGTAGCTAAAAGATATGAAGCTTATGGCTGGCAAGTATTAAAAATTGCAGATGGAAATGATATAGATGCAATAGAAAATGCAATAGATGTAGCTAAAGCAGAAAATTCAAAACCATCAATTATAATAGTTAAAAATCAAATTGGTTTTGGATGTCCTGCAAAGCAAGGAAAAGCTTCAGCTCATGGAGAACCATTAGGTGCTGAAAATGTAGTAGCGATGAAAGAGAACTTAGGATGGAAAACAGAGCCTGCATTTTATGTACCAGATGAAGTATATACAAATATGAATGAACACATAGAAATTGGTGTTTCAAAGGAAGAAGCTTGGAACAAATCATTTAAAGAATATGAAGAAGCTTATCCAGAATTAGCTACAGAATATGCTAAGTGGATGAGCAATGAAATTGATAAAGAAGCATTATTAAATAATGAAGAACTTTGGAGTTTTGATAAAGAAATGGCTACAAGAGAATCTTCAGGAATAATGATAAATAGATTAGCTAAATTAATTCCTAATTTAATAGGAGGATCAGCAGATTTAGCTCCTTCAAATAAAACTTATATGGCTGGCAAAGGAGACTTCTCAGATACTGACAGAAGCGGACAAAACCTTCATTTTGGAGTTAGAGAACATGCAATGGCAGCTATAGTTAATGGTATGTATGTACATGGTGGACTTAAGGTATTCTGTTCAACATTCTTCGTATTCAGTGATTACATGAAGGGCGCTATGAGATTATCAAGTCTTATGAATCTTCCAATAGCTTATGTTTTAACTCATGATAGCATTGGAGTAGGAGAAGATGGTCCAACTCATCAACCTATAGAACAATTAGCAGCACTTAGAAGTATGCCAAACATGACAGTATTTAGACCAGCTGACTCAAAAGAAACAGCAGCAGCATGGTATTATGCTGTAACTAATGGAACTACGCCAACTTCATTAGTTTTAACAAGACAAAAGTTACCACTATATGATGGATGTCCAAAAAGGGCATTAAAGGGTGGTTATATCCTTAAAGATTCTAAGAAAGAAACTCCAGATTTACTTCTTATGGCATCCGGATCAGAAGTTGAATTAATATTTAAAGCTGCTGATGAATTAGAATCTAAAGGAATAGATGCAAGAGTTATAAGTATGCCATCATTCGAGTTATTTGAAGCACAAGATGAAGCTTATAAAGAATCAGTTATGCCAAACAAAGTTCGAGCTAGAGTTGCTGTTGAAGCCTTAACATCATTTGGATGGCATAAATATGTAGGTCTTGATGGAGAAGTTATTTCATTAGATACTTTCGGAGCATCAGGAAATGCAGAAACATTATTTAAACAATTTGGATTCACTGTAGAAAATGTTGTTAATAAAGCAATGAATTTAGTTTAACTAATACTCTAAAATGGTACCCATCTAGGATTGTGCTGTTTTAGCTTCTATGCTAAAGAAATGGGGGTATTAGAATAGCTAGACACCAAATAAAAGTTTAATACTTAATCTATGAATATATAAGAGCTAGATTTTCTTTTTCTAAAGTAAAGTTAAAACCTATAAGAAAAGATATGTAAAATCAAAAAAAGTGTGTGCAATAATAAATAAAAAAGTTAGAAACAGAAAAATAGAATTTAGATTGAAGTATATTCGTGGATTTTGTTAATAAAATATGTGAGAAGGGATGATTAATATGGTTATTAAAAGTGTTATTGATAAAGAGTTTAAAAAATATGGACAAGTTTTAAAAAATTATGATTGTTCTGAGATAATTCAAAAGATGGAAAGTACACCACTTCCAAGCGGTGTGATATATGAACCATCTATAAAAGAATTGGAAGACTTAAAAATTGCTAAAGATTTAGGAGTAAGAGAATTTGGTGAATTGCCAATTCAAATAGGATATTGCAACGGTAATAATTATTTGTTAAATGCAGTTGAGTATCATCGTTCATCTGAAATAAATATAGCAGTAACAGATCTTATTTTGCTTATAGGTTGTCAGCAAGACATTGAAGACGATTACTCATATGATACTTCAAAAATAGAAGCATTTATGGTTCCAGCTGGCACCATAATAGAAGTATATGCAACTACGCTACATTATGCACCTTGCAATGCAAATGAAAATGGATTTAAATGTGTTGTTGTTTTGCCAAGAGATACTAATTTATCATTGGAAAATAACATTGAAAAAGTTGGAGAAGATGCATTACTATTTGCCAGAAATAAATGGTTAATCGGACACAAAGATACTGACTTGGGTGAACAAGGAGCATTTATAGGCCTAGTTGGAGAAAATATACACCTTTAAAAAAAGCGCGTTAGCGCAACCAAGAACATTTTGATTAAAAAAGTGCGCACACCTATAAAAAGAGTGCGAAGCACAATAAGGATCATTTGACCTATAAAGATTATCATGAAAATAGCAAACTAAAAATAAGTTTATAAGAATATTTTAATAAATTAGTTTGTGTAAATTAGTTTGTTGAAAGTATATTAATTATAAAAAAAATTCAAATTTTGTGTGTATAAGAAATTTATAAATTAATAAAAAGTGTATTAAAAAAATAAAATAAATGGAGGAATTAAAAATGAATAATATACCAGAAATAAAATTAGGAATTGTTGCAGTAAGTAGAGATTGTTTCCCAATGGAGTTATCAGTTAATAGAAGAAAGGCTGTAGTAGAAGCTTATAAAAAATCTAATGGGGATATTTATGAATGTCCAACAGCTATTGAAAATGAAAAACATATGGAAAAAGCATTGGCAGAAGTTAAAGAAGCTGGTGTAAATGCATTAGTAGTATTCCTTGGAAACTTTGGACCAGAAACTGCTGAAACTTTACTTGCTAAAAAATTTGATGGACCTGTAATGTTTGTTGCAGCAGCTGAAGAAACTGGAGACAACTTAATTAATGGTCGTGGAGATGCATATTGTGGAATGCTTAATGCAAGCTATAATTTAGCACTTCGTAATATAAAAGCATATATTCCTGAATATCCAGTTGGAACAGCAACAGAAGTTGCAGATATGATTTCTGAATTTGTACCAGTTGCTACTGCATTACTTGGAATACAAAACTTAAAGATTATCTCATTTGGACCTCGTCCACAAGACTTTTTAGCTTGTAATGCACCTATTAAACAATTATATAACTTAGGTGTTGAAATAGAAGAAAACTCAGAACTTGATTTATATGCTACATTTAATGAACATGCAAATGATCCAAGAATTCCAGATGTAATTGCTAGTATGGAAAAAGAACTAGGTGAAGGAAATAAAATGCCTGGTATCCTACCAAAACTAGCACAATATGAAATTACATTATTAGATTGGATGGAAGAACATAAGGGTTCAAGGGAATTTGTAGTATTTGCAAATAAATGTTGGCCATCATTCCAAACACAATTTGGATTTGTACCTTGTTATGTAAATAGCCGTTTAACAGCAATGGGAATTCCAGTAGCATGTGAAGTTGATATTTATGGTGCATTAAGTGAATATATTGGAACTTGTATCAGCAAAGATGTTGTTACTTTACTTGATATTAATAATACAGTGCCAGCTGATATGTATGAATCAGAAATTAAGGGTAAATTTGATTACACATTAAAAGATACATTTATGGGATTCCACTGTGGTAACACAGCAGCTTGCAAATTATCATCTTGTACTAT
>Ga0302161_10000440_pt1 | contig 11136 bp, 8 predicted proteins | sample I_Fen_E2_1_FD_193498 | JGI IMG/M metagenome (GOLD analysis project Ga0302161, IMG submission 193498) | Peat permafrost microbial communities from Stordalen Mire near Abisko, Sweden - I_Fen_E2_1 | ecosystem: Environmental > Terrestrial > Soil > Wetlands > Permafrost | place: Sweden: Abisko...
TGACCTTCATTTCTGGTATATTATACATTTAAGGTATAAGTTTAACTTTAAATTGGGTATCTATATGTAAAATATTTCACTAATATGCTAAAACTAATAGAGTAATTATGAAAAAATCTATACTTGTTTACGACAGAAATATAAAAATACTTGCTTAAATATATAATACTTTAAATTCATACTGATCAAAGAAAGGGAAGACATTAATTCAAGTATTTTTATATTTAGTAATTCTCGTATTTTATCAATTTTCATAGTTAAAAAATCTTGTAAAGGTTAGAGTTAGTAACAAAAGGATAACTGATGTTAATGCTATTGTGCCTCCTGGAGCACTGTTTATGTAATAAGAGAGTACTAGTCCTATCATAACATCTAAAAATCCAAATAGAATTGAAAAAATCAAGGTTTTAGTGAATCCTTTTTTTAGTTGCATAGCGGTTGCTACAGGAACAACTATTATTGAAGAAACTACAAGGATTCCCATTACTCTTATTGAAAGAGAAATTGTAGCACCAACGAGTAATGTAAAGATATAGTTTACTAACTTAACATTAATGCCTGATGTTTTTGCACCCGTTTCATCAAAAGTTACATAAATTAATTTATTATATAGGAATAAAAGTGTTATAAGACAAATTCCACCTACAATAGCAATTAATAATATATCAGATTTTGTAACAGTTAAAATACTACCAAATAAAAATGAATCTACTTTAGCAGATGCCTTGCCACTACTTACTAGAATAATGGCTATACCTAAACTTAGAGTCAAAACAATGGACATTACAAGTTCTGCATACTTTTTATAATAAGTCCTTAAAGCCTCTATAACAAGAGCACAAATACTAGTGAATAAAAATGCAGTTAAAAGGGGGTTTGTGCCTATAACAAGACCAATTGCAACTCCGGCAAAAGAAGAATGAGATAAGGTATCACCAATCATTGAATAACGCCTAAGCACAATAAAAAGTCCTATAAACGGACACAGAATAGAAACAATAAAACCTGCAATAAATGCATTTTGCATAAAACCTAATTGAAACATATATTATTACCTTCCTAATATCTATATTATTTTAGAAACTGAATCTTCAACTTCTAGATACTTTATAAAATCTTCTTTCGTAAATAATTTTAGAGTACCATTTTCTATTTTTAAAATATGTGTTGAATATTTTAATGCAATCTTAGTATTATGTTCAACAGAAATTATAGTTTTTCCTAAATCTTTATTTAAAGTTTGGAGTAATGGATAAATTTCATTTTGACTTTTTTCATCTACTCCAGTTGACGGTTCATCTAATATTATTAAATCTGGATTTCCAAGTAAAGCTCTTGCAATAAAAATTCTTTGCTGTTGCCCCCCTGATAAACTTCCGATTAAAGTACTGTCAAATTCACACATATTAACTTTGTGTAAAGATTCTTGAACGCTTCTTGAATTTTTTATACCAACAGTCTTTGCATGACAAGATAATACTTCCTTAACTGTGATTGGAAATTCTGAATTGAAATTATCTAATTTTTGAGAAACATAAGAAATTTTATTGGAAGCTAAAGTAATTAACCCAGAATCAGGTTTTAAGATACCTAATATAAGCTTTATCAATGTACTTTTACAACTCCCGTTTTCACCAAGAATAGATAAATAAATACCCTTAGGTATATGAAGATTAACATCTTTTAATAAATCAGTTGCTTTTGTATATGAAAATGATAGATTTTTTATAGTTATCAAATAATCAACTCCTTAAAACATTATTATATTATACACTTAAATGCAAATGATTTGCAATAGTGTATAATGCATATTGCAAAAATAATAAAAATTATTGAGTGAATATTTTTTCTAAATACCAGCTTTTATTATTATCTTTCTTAAAGCCTCCTTTAACAGAAACATTTTTATGTGGTTCATTTTTAGAAAGGCCAGACGCCTCTACAACCGCAGTTTCGCCATCACAGTAAATTAAAGACATTTTTTGAACTCTAAGAAGTGTGCTTTCTGATGAAAAATCACTAGTGAAATTATATTCCACAGCAAATCCAAGGTCTTTGGAATTACTACATATATATAGATTATGTGTTATGAAAAAAGAAACTATGGTAATAAGTCCTAAAGAAATTATTACGGATAACATAACTCGTCTTTTAGCTCTTATTATAATTTGTCTTTCAAGTCTTCGTCTTTTTTTATAGACAAAGGATTCTTTTTTTAGTTGTAGATTATTTATCACAATGAAGACCTCCTTTATTTTAAAACTTTGAATGATTAAATGGATTTTTGGAAAGATTATTTGGTGTAATAAATATTTTTAAGAATAAAAATAACCATGCAAGAATATTACCATATTTTTACATATAATAAAATTAAAAATCAATGACAAGGTAAGGTAAAAAATATAATAATATGAGTAAATTCTATCAATTTAAAATGCATATTTTATTTATATGGTTATAAAATGTCTTTTTTGATATAATTTTATTTAAGACATATTCAAAAAAATAATAGGACGGTGAATTTATGGATTTTTCAAGTTTAGTATTAATGGAGAAAGATAAAGAAACAGGATTTATAAAAAAGGAATTAGGAAGTTTTGAAGTAAATGAAGGAGCTTTGTTTGTAAAAAAGCTTTATGTACTAGATGAAATTGTGTATATGCATTTTGATACAAATAAAAATGTGGAAGAATGGGAATACTCAGCAATATATGATTTATTTAATAGTGAAGCATTTACAGAAAGTGGTTATGAGATAGAAGAAGATTTAGAAGAATATAATCCTGCATATATAATAAAATTTAAGTATGAGGATGATTATGATTTAATGAAGAAAAAGATACAAGAAGTTGTATCAATAATAGAAAAAGAAATGGATTTAGTATTTGAAGTTATACAAGGAAAAGAAAATGAATATGCAGAATAATTAATCTAAATAATACTTTAAGCTGCATTTCGCAAGAAATGCATAAATGTTTTTGATTTTTATATGTGAAATGAATAAATGCTTTTGATTTTTATATGTGTATATCTTTAAAATATTCATGGTGATATTCTGAAGAATATATATGGTTCAGAATATCACCATATTAGAATATATATGTACGAGTGATTTTTATCCGAACGTGTCAACTGGCCATTTTCAATTAAAAAAAGAAAGGTGTGTTAAGATGAGTGAGTTAAAAAAAAGGGAAGAAATTGAAGAGAAGTTTAAGTGGAATGTAGAGAAAGTATATAAAAATATACAAGAATGGGAAAAGGATTTTGAAGATTTAAAAAATGAAGCAGTTAAATTGAAAGACTATTCTGGAAAACTAATAAATGGAGAAAAGATTTTAGAATATTTTAAATTAAATGAAGAAATATCTAGAAAAGCAGAAAAAATATATATTTATGCACATTTAAAATCTGATGAGGATACTTCAAATTCTACTTATCAAAGCTTAATGAGTAAAATTGATATATATATGGCTGAATTTGCAAGTTATACAGCTTTCTTTGTGCCAGAAATTTTAAGTTTAGAAGATAAATTTATTGAAAGTGAAATTAATAGAATTGATGAATTGAAGAAATTTGAATTTTTAATTAAGGATATATTAAAGGAAAAACCACATATATTATCAAAAGAAATGGAAGAATTGTTAGCGGCAGCTTCAGATTGTTTAGATGCCCCTTCGGCAATACACAATATTTTGACTAATGCAGATATGACATTTGATAAAATAGAAGATGAAGAAGGTAATAATGTAGAATTGACGGAAGGAAACTATTCTTCATTTATAAGAAGTAAAAATAGAAATGTAAGAAAAGTAGCATTTGAAAAATTGTTTGAAGAATATGATAAACTAAAAAATACTTTAGCGACTTCTTTAACTTGCTCAATCAAAACTTTTAATTTTAGTAGTAAGGTAAGAAATTATAATAGTGCATTAGAAGCATCATTGAAGCCAAATAGCATTCCTTTAGAAGTCTATAAAAATGCAATTAAGGTCATAAATGATAATTTAAATTCTCTCCATAGATATGTTGAAATTAAGAAAAAGTTACTAGGATTAGATGAAATTCATATATATGATCTATATGTACCTGTTATTGAATTACCAAAAGAAAAAATTGAATTTAATACAGGTGTAGATATAATATTAGATGCATTAAAACCATTAGGAGCAGAATATATAGATATATTTAAAAGTGGAATAAAAGATGGTTGGATAGATATATATGAAAATAAAGGTAAAAAGGGTGGAGCATATTCATGGGGTGGATATGATACTATGCCTTATGTACTATTAAATTATAATAATGAACTTGGCGATGTATCGACTCTAGCTCATGAAATGGGGCATTCAATTCATTCATATTATTCAAGAAAAGAGCAATCATATTATTATGCAGGTTATACTTTATTTTGTGCAGAAGTTGCATCAACAACAAATGAGTCTTTACTTATTCATTATTTAATTGAAAAAGAAAGTGATGAAAAGAAAAAACTTTATTTAATAAATCAAGAATTGGAGCAAATAAGAACAACAGTATTTAGACAATTGATGTTTGCAGAATTTGAACTTTATACTCATGAAACGTTAGAAAATGGAATGCCTTTGACAGCAGAAGATTATAATAAGGCATGGCATGATTTAAATGTTAAATATTTTGGAACTGAGATTGTAATAGATAAAGAAGTAGATGTAGAATGGTCAAGAATTCCTCATTTTTATTCTGATTTCTATGTTTATCAATATGCTACAGGATATGCAGCTGCATCAGCTTTTTCAAAATCAATTTTAGAAGGAAAAGAAAATGCCGTAGAAAAATACAAAGGGTTCTTAAAATCAGGTGGTAGCGATTATCCAATAAACATTTTGAAAAATGCAGGAGTAGATATGACTACGAATATGCCTATAGAAGCTACTATAAAAAGATTTAATGAACTTTTAGACATGATAGATAAATAAATCTTAGAACAATGCACAATGAACAATGTACAATTCATAATTAAGAAGAAAGATTACAGAGGAAGTTTCTTAATCATGCATTGCGGACTGTGAATTGTGCATTGAATTTTTATATAGGATAGGTAAATAATATGAAAAAATTCGAAGAAAACTTTTATAAGATTTTAATAAATAAAGAAAACTTTTATATAAAACAATACTATAGTAATTTTCATTGTGAAGATAAATTTTTAGCTATTAAAGAGCTAAATGATGGTATATATTGTGCTTTGATAAGTGATGATGAAAGTGAAAATATAGATTACTCAGAAGCAATTGAGTATATAAAAACATTAGAAAAACCATTTTCTTTAAATATGATAATTTTGTCACATAAAGAATATGTGCAAACTGAGCATTCATCAATGGGACATAAACTTATTATAAATAGGAAAAACAATAACATTATTACATATGATGAATCATGTATACCATTAAAACAGATATTTGAAAATAATGTGCAACAAAATAGTTTTAAAATTAAGCATACAAGAGAAAATTTTTTTAAAGACAAAATAACTACATTAGTTATAATATCAATAAATATAATAATATTTATTATTACACAAGTTGCTATTATGAATATTACTAATACTGTACGTGGATCTTCAAACGGAATATCAAACGAAATGATAAATGTGATAAATAATTCGGTATTAATAAATTTTGGAGCTAAGTATAATGTGTTAATTGAACAAGGTGAGGTTTGGAGATTATTAACTTGTGCCTTTTTACATTCTAATTTACTTCATATAGCATGCAATATGTATTCTTTATATATAATAGGACCACAAATTCAACAAATTTATGGAACTAAAAAATATTTAATTATATATATTATCTCATGTATAACGTCAAGTTCATTAAGTTATTTCATGAGTCCGAGTAGCATATCAGTAGGTGCATCAGGTGGAATATTTGGTCTTATGGGAGCATTATTATCTTTTGCTATTATAGAAAGGCATAGAATAGATAAAAAATATATATCAAGTTTAATGCAAATAATAGTAATAAATTTATTTATAGGTTTAAGTATTAAAAATATTGATAATTTTGGACATATTGGCGGTCTAATTGGTGGTGTATTGGTAGGATATCTTATTTATAAAACATCAAGGAAAACAATACAAGAAATATAGTGTGAATGATTGCATAAAAATGAAAAAGATTTTACAAAGCAATTAAAAAATGAAAAAGAATTATTAAAAAATGATAAAAAGTGCAGTATTATATTTAAAGTGATAAAAATTAGCAATAAGAAATAAGGAGATGTAAACTATGAATGGTAAAGAATATGTATCAAGTGTCTTAGAAAAAGTAAAAAAGACTAATGCTGCAGAAAAAGAATTTTTAGATGCAGTAACAGAAGTATTAAACTCTTTAGTTCCAGTCTTTGATAAGCACCCAGAATTTACTAAAGTTGCATTGTTAGACAGAATAGTTGAACCAGAAAGACAAATTATGTTTAGAGTACCATGGGTAGATGATAATGGAGATGTACAAGTAAATAGGGGATTTAGAGTTCAATTTAATAGTGCTATAGGACCATACAAAGGTGGATTAAGATTTCATCCATCAGTAAACTTAAGCATAGTTAAATTTTTGGGGTTTGAACAAATATTTAAAAATTCGTTAACTGGACTTCTAATAGGTGGAGGAAAAGGTGGAGCTGATTTTGATCCTAAGGGTAAATCAGATAATGAAGTAATGAAGTTTTGTCAAGGTTTTATGGCAGAATTATATAAATATATAGGGGCAGATACAGATGTTCCAGCTGGAGATATCGGTGTTGGTGGAAGAGAAATCGGATACCTTTATGGATATTACAAGAAAATAAGGAATTTAAGTGAAGGTGTATTAACAGGAAAAGGTTTAACTTATGGTGGAAGTTTAACAAGAACTGAAGCTACTGGCTATGGATTAGTATACTTCACAGAAGAAATGCTTAACGATAATGGGGACAGTTTTAAAGATAAAACAGTTGTAATTTCAGGGTCAGGAAATGTAGCAATATATGCAACTCAAAAAGCTCAAGAATTAGGTGCTAAAGTAGTTGCTTTATGTGACTCTACTGGATACATTTATGATGAAGATGGAATTAAATTGGATGTAATTAAAGATATAAAAGAAGTTAGAAGAGCAAGAATAAGAGAATATGTTAATGCAGTTCCAACAGCTGAGTATCATGATGGATGCAAAGGGATTTGGAACATTAAATGTGATATAGCTCTTCCATGTGCAACTCAAGGTGAAATAAATGCTGAAAGTGCTAAAATCTTAGTTAAAAATGGCGTTAAAGTTGTTTCAGAAGGTGCGAACATGCCTACAGCTCTTGATGCAATTGAAATATTCCAATCAAACAATGTATTCTTTGGACCAGCTAAAGCTGCTAATGCAGGTGGAGTTGCTTGTTCAGCTCTTGAAATGTCACAAAATAGCATAAGATTAGCATGGACATTTGAAGAAGTAGATGAAAAGCTTAAATATATAATGAAAAATATTTATCATAACTCTAAAAATGCAGCTATAGAATATGGTTGTGAAGGTAATATATTATCAGGTTGTAATATAGCTGGATTTATGAAAGTTGCAGAAGCTATGATGGCACAAGGAATTGTGTAATTTAAAGAAATTTCAAATATATCTTACTAAATAAATTGATGAGTTATTAAGAGTGCTGGTAAAAGTAAATTTAATAACTCATTATTTTTTTATGATTTTTAAAGGATTTACATTATCTCTAAAGAGTGAAATATAATAAATATTAACGTGTATTAAAAAAATAATTTTAAATATTAATTTTATCTTAAGAAATATAGGGTTGATTTTTTATTTCTATTGAAATATTATTAAATAGGAATAATATGAAAGAAAATATATAAAAAATGAATGAGAATAATTCTCATTAAATATTAGGAGTGAATGTAATGGGAGAATATATTTTTACCATAACTGCTTTTTTTCAAATTTTTGTTTTTGCAATAACATGTTATTATTTAATTTTAGGATTAATAGGTCTTTTTAGAAAAGAAGAAAAGAAAAATTATAAACCTAAAAATAAGTTCGCATTATTAATTGCAGCACATAATGAAGAAGTTGTTATTGGTAGTCTTATAGAAAGTATGTTAAAACTAGATTATCCTAAAGATATGTATGATATTTTCGTTATTGCAGATAATTGCACAGATGATACAGCTAAAATAGCTAAAGGCTATGGCGTAAATGTTTGTGAAAGGTTTGTAGAAGATAAAAAAGGCAAAGGTTATGCATTGGAATGGATGTTTGCAAAGCTATTTAAGATGAATAAACAATATGAGGCTGTTGCAATCTTTGATGCAGATAATCTTGTACATAAGAATTTCTTAAAAGAGATTAATTCTAAAATGCAGGATGGATATAAAGTTGTACAGGGATATATTGATAGCAAAAATCCAGAAGATTCATGGATTGCAGCAGCATATTCTATAGCTTTTTGGACTCAAAATAGAATGTTCCAATTAGCTAGAGCAAATGTAGGATTTTCTAATCAAATTGGTGGTACCGGATTTGCTATAGAAACTAGTACATTAAAAAAATTAGGTTGGGGTGCTACTTGCTTAACAGAAGACTTAGAGTTTACCTGTAAACTTGTCTTAAATGGAGAAAAAGTAGGTTGGGCTCATGATGCTATCATATATGATGAAAAACCATTAAAGCTTATGCAATCATGGAAACAAAGGAAAAGATGGATGCAAGGATTTACAGATGTTGCTTCAAGGTATTTCTTTAAATTAATTAAGAAATCAATTATAGATAGAAAATTTTATGTATTTGACTGTGCACTATATGTATTGCAACCTTTTATAACATTGTTAATAGGTATTTCAGCAGTACTTACGTTAATACAGGCCAATACTAGTGGTGTGAATATATTTATAATAAACTACTTATTTAGTGATACAGCGTTTAAAGCATTTGCAGTTATTCAATTTTTAATTACGCCATTAGTACTCGCAATTGATAAGAAGGTTACAAAACCATTTTTATTTATGATGGCATTATATTCAAGCAATGTTTTTGTAGTTCCATATTTAGTTACAAATATAGATAATTGGATTATTTCATGGTTGATAGGAATAGGATATAACTTACTATTTTTAATAATGACTGGAATATTCTTAGGAAAGAAAGAATTAATATTGTTCTTTAGATTCTGGTTATATGCATTCTATACAGTAACATGGATACCAATTACAATTCAAGGCATTTTAAATAAGAATAATAAGGAATGGAGTCATACAAAACATGTTAGAAAGATAGAAATATGTGATGTATAGAACTTTGAAATTTTGATTTTAAGAGTGTATTATTTTGATAGTACACTCTTTTATTATGGTATAATTCTAGGTAAACAATTATTTTAATTCAATATGTACAATAAAGGAACAAATATCTTAGTAGATTAGAAAAATGAAAAAATAAGAAATGCCAGTCTACTTAAGTTTTTTTGACATTAAAGCAGAAAGGAAGTATATTCTTATAGAATAGAAATTTACAAATAAATAAGAACTGGTGTTCAAGATGGAGGGATTTTGTGGAATTTAAAAATACTAATACTTATGATGTGACAGATTTAACATCGCTTGAAAAATTAGAACCTGTAAGAGTAAGACCAGGAATGTATATAGGTTCTACAGGAAGCAAGGGGCTACATCATTGTATATGGGAAATAATTGATAACTCCATAGATGAAATAGCTAATGGATATGGAAATAAGGTAACTATAACTTTAAATGAAGATAAAAGTGTAACAATAGTAGATAATGGAAGAGGTATACCTACAGGGATTCATCCGATTAAGAAAAAATCTGGAGTTGAGATGGTATTTACAGAATTACATACAGGAGGGAAGTTTGATAATAAAAATTATAAAACTTCTGGAGGACTTCATGGAGTTGGATCTGCTGTTGTAAATGCTTTATCAGAGTGGTTAGAAGCTGAGGTATATCAAAATGGTAATATATATAGACAAAGATTTGAATATAGTTTTGATAAAGAATTAAAAAGAGATATGCCAGGAACAGCAGTTGGAAGTTTAAAGATAATTGGGAAAACAGATAAGATGGGAACAAAAGTTACATTTAAACCAGATAAGGAAATTTTCTCAACAACTGATTTTAAATTTGACATAATAGATAGTAGATTGCAAGAATTGGCATTTCAAAATAAAGGTATAACCTTAGAATTAATAGATAAGAGAAAAGGACAAGAAATAACTAAGGAATATTATTCTGAAAATGGTCTTTTAGATTTTATTAATTATTTAAACGAAAGTAAAACACCAATTCATGAAGTACCTATAATTTTTGATGGTGAAAGAACAGTCGGAAATCTTCAAATGTATGGAGAAGTTTGCATGCAATTTACAGATTCAACTACAGAATATATTGCAAGTTATGTAAATAACATTCCAACAACTGAAGCAGGAACTCATGAAACAGGGTTTAAAACTGGAATGACAAGATCTTTTAAAGAATGGGCAAAGAAGCTTGGACTAGTTAAGGAAAAAGATAAGGACTTTGAAGGAGACGACTTAAGAGAAGGCATGACAGCTATTGTAAGAATAAAAATCACAAATCCTATCTTTGAAGGTCAAACTAAAACTAAGCTTGGTAATAATGAAGCGTATACTATGATGAATGATTTAGTTTATACTAAATTTTCTGAATGGATTGAAGATAATAAACCTTTAGCGACAAGTCTAATAAATAATGCATTAGAAGCAGCAAAAAGAAGAGATAAAATCAAGAAAATAAATGACGCAGAAAAAAAGAAGATAGGCAAAGGAACTGCACCACTTGCGGGTAAGGTTGCAGTGTGTACATTGAAAGACAAAACTGTAAATGAATTTATAGTTGTGGAAGGAGATTCAGCAGGTGGTTCTGCAAAGCAAGCTAGAGATAGAAGATTTCAAACTATAATGCCTTCTAAAGGTAAAATAATGAATACGGAAAAACAAAAGCTTGAAAATGTATTAGCATCAGAGGAATTGAAAATATTTAATACAGCCGTTGGAACTGGAACATTAGATAACTATAAAGAGGCAGATTTGAAATATGATAAGATAATAATAATGAGTGATGCTGATGTGGATGGATATCAT
>Ga0302161_10000446_pt1 | contig 11102 bp, 9 predicted proteins | sample I_Fen_E2_1_FD_193498 | JGI IMG/M metagenome (GOLD analysis project Ga0302161, IMG submission 193498) | Peat permafrost microbial communities from Stordalen Mire near Abisko, Sweden - I_Fen_E2_1 | ecosystem: Environmental > Terrestrial > Soil > Wetlands > Permafrost | place: Sweden: Abisko...
TTTTTAAACGAGATTATTGATCTCAATAAATACGTTACACAACATCCGGCTGCTACTTTTTATGCCCGGGCCAATGGGGTATCGATGGAGGGTGACATACATGATGGCGACTTATTGGTGGTCGATAAAAGTATAACTCCCACCAACGGTAAAATAGCCATTTGTTATATCGACGGAGAGTTTACTGTAAAACGGATTAAGATAGATGCGGAAGGCATTTGGCTGATGCCAACCAACGAACGGTTTAAACCAATACTTGTCACGGAGTCGAACGATTTACGCATTTGGGGAGTGGTAACCTATGTTATAAAACAAGTATAAGAATTACTGGGCAGAAGAAAACACCACAAAAGTCACAAAAGTCACACAAAAGTTTTTATTCCATAAGAACTTAGCTTTTGTTTTCTTGAAAACTTATGCAATGTATAGCTTAAAATTTTCTTTATCGGCTTTTGTGAATCTTTTGTGCCTTTTGTGGTAAATCATTTTTAATTTTTCATTTATCATAACATGTACGCACTGATTGATTGTAATAACTTTTATGCTTCGTGCGAGCGGGTGTTTAATCCTTCGCTTGTGGGCAAACCGGTTGTTATTCTGTCGAACAACGATGGTTGTGTTATTGCACGCAGTAACGAAGCCAAAGCGGTGGGGGTGCCTATGGGTGCTCCGGCGTTTGAATACAGATACCTTTTCGAACGGCAGGGTGTGGCTGTGTTCTCGGCTAACTTTGCCCTGTATGGCGATATGAGTAAACGTGTGATGACTATCCTTTCGGATTATGCGCCTGTTCAGGAAATATACAGCATCGACGAATGTTTTCTGGATTTATCGAATATGCCGGTAGACTTGCGCGAACACGGATTAAAGATGCGCAAACAGGTGTTGCAGTGGACAGGTATCCCCGTGTCGGTGGGTATTGGCCCTACCAAAGCCCTGGCTAAAGTAGCCAACCGCATTGCCAAAAAGTTTACCGAACGTACGGGAGGAAGTTACGTTATCGACACCGAAGAAAAACGGATAAATGCTCTGAAATGGTTAGCCGTGGAAGATGTCTGGGGTATTGGCCGACGCAATGCCAAGAAACTGCATGCCCGCGGGGTAAAAACAGCTTATGACTTTAGCCTCTTGAGCAGATCGTTGGTGATGAATACCATGACCATTGTAGGAGCACGCCTGCAGGATGAATTGAATGGTATACCCATGTTGGAAATGGAACCCATGGAACTGAAACAAAGTATAGCCACCACCCGTACATTCGAAAACGAATACTGGAAATACGATGAAGTAAAAGAGCGGGTATGCACCTTTGCCGTAAGCTGTGCCCAAAAACTAAGGCAACAACATTCGCTCTGTACCAAAGTGGAAGTTTTTATACAGTCCAGCCGTTTTCGGGAAGGAGATGCACAATATGCCAACAGCGTTGTGGTAAAACTGCCTTTCCCCACTTCGTCCAGCATTGAGATCGTCAATTTTGCCGTACAAGGTCTGGATATTATCTTCAAAAGAGACATCGGTTATAAAAGAGCCGGAGTTGTGCTTATGGAATTTGTACCCGATAATGAATATCAGCCATCCTTGTTTTTCAACAGCGATCCGAAACATGCCCGGCTGATGCAGGCTGTGGATAAGCTGAATGATAAATACGGAACAAAAGTGCGTCTGGCTGCTATGGATAAAAGAACGCACAAAATGCATCAGGAAAAATTAGCTCCCAAATACACCACCAGCCTAAAGGATATAATTCAGGTAAAATTATAATGGGGGTTTCGATTGACAGTTGATTCCTACTGGATTAATCTTTAGTTCAAACTCACGTTATTTTATTATAAAATCAGAACAGCTTACAAAACTGCGCCGGCAGAGGGCACATAATCAATTGGTAGTCAGAATAAAAAAATATGACAGTACTTGAACAATACATTAGATCTTATTTTGGAGTAGTTGCAACAGACGACTTAAAAACAATAGTTCCCTTTTTTACATTGACAACTATTAAAAAGGGAGAATTTCTATTGAAATCCGGCAGATATTGCGACAAATTATGTTTTGTACAATCGGGACTTTTAAGAATGTTTGTAAGCACCGACGACAAAGAAGTAACGCAATGTATTGCATCAAAAGGGCATTTCTCGACAGACTTATCAAGTTTCATATTTGATACACCTTCACGTTGGACAATTCAGGCAATAGTTGAAACCGAGCTTTATACCATAACCAGAGAAGACTATAAAAAAATTGGAAATCTAGTTTCAAAATGGAACGAGTTTGAAAAGTTATTTATAGTACGTTGCTTTACAATTCTGGAAGACCGAACTGTCAGACATCTGTCAATGACAGCAGAAGAAAGATATAATTACTTCTATAAAAACAACAAAGAACTTTTTAATCAGGTACCTTTGCAATATATTGCTTCCATGCTTGGAATGAGACCCGAAACATTTAGTCGAATCCGAAAAAAACAACTTCAATGATTTCTTGATTTTTATCAAGATCAAAGAAACGTATTCTGTCCGATCTTTGTGGAAGAAATACAACGCAGTATTTCAACTAAAACAATGAGATTATGACAGAAAATACAACCAAACAAACAAAAGAACTGCGAAAACAAACGCTGGAAAAAGCACAATCTTATCTGACACTTTTACAAGCTCAGGATTGGGATAAATGGATTAACCTCTGGACCGACGATGCCATTCTTGAATTTCCTTTTGCACCAAAGAACCGACCATCCGTCTATCGTGGAAAACAAGACATTCTTACATACATGTCATCGACCACAAGAAGTATAGTCGTAGATTCTGTTGCAGAATTAAACATTTCACCTATGCTTGATCCCAACAAACTAGTTATTGAATTGGCTATTAATGGACATTTACTAAGCAATGGAGCAACCTATAATCAACGATATGTAACTTTTTTTGAATTTGAATCCGGAAAAATCAAACATTACAGAGAATATTGGAATCCTGCTGTGTCCATCGAAGCTTATGGAAGCTATGAAGCATGGATGAACTTTAATAGTGAATTGTAAATTTGATCATTGATTTCACACCTCTCCCTCGTTTGCAACGAAGCGGCAATTGGTCTTACGTTTTTAAACGGAGAAATGAAATTTTATTCCTCCGTTTTTTTGTTAGAAACAACAAACCACAAACCCCTCGTTGAAAACGAGGGGCAGAAGGAATCACTTTCCAACTATCACTACTTACTTCCAAACATCACTACTTACTTTCCAACTATCACTACTTACTTCCAAAACATCACTACTTTTACTTCCGAACCGTCCCTACTTTTACGGCAATTGTCCTAAAAAGGTAGGAAAACGTCCCTAAAACGAGGAAAACGTCCCTAGTTCAGTACCAATTCGACAAATCTGATAGTATATTTGAACCATTGATGAAACGCCAAATGATTCTTTATTCAATAACAAGAAATGAAGAAAAATTAGGGGTGATGTCAACATGGACATGTTTAGCTTATTCATCATGGAAACATTCGTCATCATCACGATGAATGTTCCATACATAAGCAGGACGATCTTTATCATCATGATGATTGCTTCATTAATCACGTAGATTACTTCATTAATTAGATAGAATGATCCATTAATCATATAGAACCATCTATTAATCATGTAGAATGATTTCATTAATTAGATAGAATGATTTATTAATCATGTAGAATGCTTTATTCATCATATAGAATCATCCATTAATCATGTAGAATACTTTATTAATCATATAGAATGATCCATTAATCATATAGAATACGTTATTAATCATATAGAATGGATATAATCAATAGTTATACTTTTAAACTATACAACTATATATAAACCAGTTAAAACCAAAGAACATACAATTACAAACTAATAATTTTTCAAAACAAAAACACAAATAATTCAAATTGAATGACTATGAGTAAAATTAAAATTAAGATTGATTTTTCGACAAATTGCTATTCAGATAGCAAATTATTGGTAAAAACCGGATCTATTGAAACATCTTTGCAAAAAAATCCACATTTTGCTGATGCAGCTGATAAATTGTTGGTTGTAACACAAAAGAAAGAAATCTTTGCTCTGGCGGTAAATAAGGCAGTAAATGGCAACAAGCAGGATACGCTTAACAAAAGTATAGCTCGCAAAGAACTGGAAAATGCCTTGACCGATTTAGGACTAAAGGTACTGGAAATAACTGACGGCGACGAATCGCTGATACTGGAATCCGGATTTGATTTAAAACGGAAACGTGGCAGCATCGGTGAACTGGATCAGGTAGAAAATCTGGTTATCAAAGCAGGTGCCAGTCATGGTTCTTTAGATCTGAGCTGGAATGTGGTAGATAATGCTTTGGTGTATAATGTGGAGTATTGCGAGGCTCCCGGAACCGAAAACAGTGTATGGATACGTATTTCGGTAAGCAAACATCGGATCACCATCAAAGATCTGACACCCGGCAAGTCGTATACGTTTCGCGTAGCGGCTGTAGGCACTTCTACCGAACTGAACTGGAGCGAAGAAGTAACCAGTTATGTGATGTAAACAGGATGCCATGACAGACATGGCATTTACCAAAAAGAACAATGCCATTATCGGTTGAACGGTAATTGCATTGTTGCTTTAGTAAAACAGCCTAAGTTATTACATGTATTATGCTGTAGGAATCAATACGGATGATTGGGTGTGGTGACACGAATCAATTTTGCATTGACAAATTCATAAATGCCTGCAGGAGATTGTTCGCGTCCATAACCCGAATTTTTAGTTCCTCCAAAAGGAAGTTCAGGTGCAATGCCTGTCACATGATTTATATAAACCATACCGGTATCTATCCGTCGTGCCACTTCCACCGCTTTGTCGATGTCCGTACCAAATACAGTTCCACCCAGACCGAATTCCGTATCATTGGCCAATTCAACAGCTTCATCAATATTCTTAACGGCATAAATACATAAAACCGGTCCAAATATTTCATCGGAATAAGCTAACATTCCTTTTTTAATATCAGTAAGAATAGTAGGCAGCATAAAAGCACCGGGACGTTCGATACGTTTACCACCCAGCACAAGTCTTGCACCTTGCTGAACAGTGGTTTCTACTTGTTTGATTACCTCTTCAACAGCTTGTTCGCTACTCAAAGGAGCCAATTGTGTCCTCGGATCGAGAGGGTCACCCACAACTATATTTTCATATATAGCTTTTGCTTTTTTGATAAACTCGTCGACAACAGATTCCATTACAATGATTCGTTTGGGAGATATACATACCTGACCGGCATTCCACAGTCGACCAAATGCAGCGGTTTCAATAGCTTTGTCCAGATCAGCATCTTCAAGAACGATAAAAGCATCGCTACCTCCAAGCTCAAGTGTTGATTTTTTTACATATTTACCAGCCATGGATGCAAAACTAGATCCGGCTGGCTCACTACCGGTCAACGACACTCCTTTTATTCTTGGGTCTGATACTAACTCTGAAATTTTTGATCCACGAACAAATAAATTGGTATATACCCCCCCCGGTGCTCCTGCCTCTGTAAATATTTGCTCCATCACTTCTGCGGACTGAGGAACATTAGATGCATGTTTTAGTAGAAATGTATTACCTGCCATGATATTGGGAGCAGCAGAACGTGTAATCTGATAGAATGGAAAATTCCATGGCTGCACACTTAACAATACACCAATAGGCTCATAACTCAGAAATGCCTTTCCTTCCGGTGTTTCAAGCGGAGCATCTGCCAGAAATTTTTCGCCATTATTTGCATAGTAATCAAAAATACCGGCACAAAGTTCTACTTCACCAACGCCTTCACGTTGTAATTTTCCCATCTCGATGGAGCAGAGTTTACCTAATTCCTCTTTACGCGCCCTTAAAATATTTGCAACATTGTGAAGTAATGTTGCTCTTTCTTTAAATGAAGTTTTTCTCCATGTTTTAAAAGCTGCATTTGCATTTGAAACAATTGCTTCTACCTGGGGAGCAGTCATTTCATCAAATTCTTTTACTACCTGATTGGTAGTTGGATTCGTTGTTTTGATGCTTGACATAATTTTTATATTTTAGATATTATTGAATTTGCAAATAGTTACAAGTAAATAGTTACGAGTTACAAGATGTTTATCTGTATTTTGCCTTCAGAAAAAAGATCATTACTGATCCTTATACAGTGCTTTTTCCAGGTGAATTTCAATTTGCACCGAAATAAAAACTCATTAGAGTTGCCGTTCTAATAACATTAACTACCAGCATTTGTTCGACCCTCCTACCCCATAGTTTTATTTTTTGTATTTGTTTAAATGTTACATTGAATTTAAAAAGAAAAGAGGATGCTCTTTAAGGACATCCTCTCTTCTTTTTTGTAAACAACAAATTAATAGTTGATAGTTGGTTGTAACTCTTTTTTGCTACTTAAATTTCTACAACGAGGTATTTAGATGCACTCCAGAATTTCGAAGCATTGAGAATTTCAATGGTGATTTTCTTGTCGGCACCAATAGTCAGTTTATAACTGCTCTGAGGGTGTAATGATAGAATCTTTGCCTTTTTACTGTTGGTAGGTATAGACGAAATGTTTCGTAAGTCAACCTTCGTAAAGTTTTGCAAATCGAAATCGGTAGCCATTACTTTCTTGGCCTGGAAAAGTCCACCGCCCGAAATAATTTTTGCCTCTTTAAGCTTTTTGGTGGTAGCCACACAATACCATACGGAATTCAGATTAGCGTCCTGACCTTGTATAGTAGACTTTTGTTGTTCAATAGCAGATTGTTGTTCTACAATATTCTTGCTCTGAACATCTACAGTAGAGTTAAGCTCGGTGATTTTGATATTTTTCTGATCAAGTTCTGTCTGCAACGATTTAATCTGAGCAGTTTTTTCATCCATCTCGGTTTGCAGACGTTTAATTGTTTCGGCCAACATACTATTAGCTTTTCCTTTTTTCGACGACAAACGCTGTAACTCCGCAATTTTTACTTTGTTTTGTTCCATGCTCTCTTTTATAGCTTTCATCTGAGCGGCTATAACTTCTCTTTTGCTGGCAGTTTTTTTACCTTCTACACCCTTGAGGTTAACCTGCATCTGTTTTTGATTCTGACTGATTTCCGAGAACCCAGCTTCAATATCATTCAACACAGCAAGTGTTTGGTTATAATTAGAATCCAAAGCCTGCTTTACCTGTTCCAGTGAGTCACGCTGAGCAACAGCAGCTTTGTACTTTCCTGAATTTTCAACGCACGATGCCGATAGAAATACGACTGCTGCAATAACTGCATAAAATCTGATTGTTTTCATCTTTTTTTTTGAGTTTAATGGTTTTTTATTTATATTAAGAGATACAATAGTCATACCAAAATGATAACTAACTAATAACGTTTTATTTATATTTTTTGTTTAGTGTGGAATAATGTAACATAATGAGGAAAAGAGCCATCAGTTGTGAATGGAAAGTTATGAACTATGAACTATAAATTATAAATTACTATCCATTTACCATTAATAATTAATAATTAATAATTTACCATTAACAATTAGCACCTATTCTTTTACAATATTTCCTTTGGCATCAATATTAATGCTTTTACTTTCTCCGGTAGTTGGATTTTTAAAAGTTACTACATAAAAAATTATTCCTTTTACCACATAAGCTGTTTCAGCAGTATCCCAACCTTGCGATTTGAAATTAGTACCAAGATCTTTTACAGCTTGAGGTAAATCAACCGATTTTATTTCGGTTTTAACCGGTTCTACTGTCGTTGTTGTAATAACAGTAGTTGTAGAATCTTTTGGAGCCTTCATTTCGGTTTTAAGCGGATCAACTTTAGTTGTCGTAGTAACAATAGCCTTTGTGGAATCTTTTGCAACTTTAATAGTCTTCTGAGCAGAAATCGATACAGCGGTCATCATTAGAAAACCGAATGCAATAGCCATTATTTTTTTCATATTCTGTTTGTTTGTTTATTGAATAATAATAGGTCAAAGTTCGGTAACTTTTGGAGATCGGATGTTACACAACTTTGTTTATTAATTATATAATTCACACATCCACAAAAAAACTATTAATGATTAATGGTCAATGATAAATTGCCAGTCATTGATAATCTATCACGAAAAACTAACCATTTATCACCACATCACCACATCATCAAATCATCACATCATCACATCATTAGAATGGGTATCCAATAGCTATATTCAATATCAGATTATTGCCTCTCCAGTTACCGCTTCCAAAGTTTATCTCATTAATTACCCAACGGTGGTTATCTGCCAACCACGGTTTGCGCAGTGGCATAGCCAAATCGAAACGAAGAACAAAAAATGACACATCAGCCCGTAATCCGAAACCTGCACCAACAGCCAGTTCATTCATAAAAGTGGAGAATGCAAAAGGAGTTCCCAGCGTTGAAGAGTTCGATTTTTGCAACCACACATTTCCGGCATCAACAAATAAAGCACCTTTTATAAATTTATAAATGCCAAACCGGTATTCGCCATTCATTTCCAGTTTTATATCACCACCAAGTTGCAGAAATTCAGTTGTGTTGTTACCCTGAAGATACGTTCCCGGTCCGAGTGAATTGATCTGGAAAGCACGGACGCTATTCGGACCACCACTAAAAAACTGTTTGTTGTAAGGCAAAACAGATGAATTACCATATGCATCGGCTATTCCGGCAAAAAAACGAAAGACCAGTTTACTATTGTCTTTAAAATTGAGATAAACACGGTTATCAATACTAAGTTTAGCATATTGCGAATAAACAGAACCTATTATCTTTGACGGGTTAGAAGGTGTTGGTTTCTGACCGGCAAGCCATTCGGCCAACGAAAATACATTACCTGCCGTTTCGGCAAAAAAGTGGAAATAATATTGTAGTTGCTTTCCCTGTACGGATTGTTCATTGTAAGTAAATGCATAATTAGCACCCACAATAAATTGTTCTTCGTAGCTCTTTTTCAGAAAACTATTACTATCCAGCAAAGCTGTAAAAACACCTGATTTATTGGTTACAGAAGTATAACTTATGTTCACAGGATTGAACTCATGCTCCACCCTGAAACTATTTTTCCACTTAAAACCATACGTAAACTGAAGCGTATTCATATCGAAGTACCCTACCCTTTTCAAGAAATTGTAGGAAAGTGAAAAATCGGTTTTCGGAATGTATATACTGTTGGAAGGGCTGATTTTGAAAGGAACCAGAAATTTCGGAAAAGTAAGCTCAATTTGTGGATTAAAGGCATATGAAAATGAGTTTTTATTTGCCCCACCAAGTTGTGCCTCAAACGACCCGGCCGTAGTTAGCTTTAATAGTTCGGCTCCTTTAAAAGCATTTCGGTTAGATACACTCAGATTCATACGGGGCCCCGTATAGTTATTTGATTTGGTAACCAAATCAAGCTCTGCCTGAAAATTGTAAATGGGCATTGGCGTCAATAAAATATTTGCATCAAAATAACCCGAAGCCGTAGTATCGCTTTCACTAAACTTTACCTGCACAAACTTAAAGTTGCCCATCGACATAAGTCTGTTTAAAGTAATGGTATGATTTTCTCTTGAATAGACCTCACCCTTTCGCAAATAAACCGACCTTAGAATTACACTGGGATGAATAAGCATGTCTGATTCTTTGCCCCTGAAAATTGTATTTTGAAACCGAAGGGTATCCTTTGTGCTATCCCGCACGGCATCTCTCAATGAATAATTCTGATCGATAAAGACATTCTTAATACGATACACTGTCAATGCATTATCCGAAATACTATCTTTCAATGTAACTTTAAAAGATATAGTATGATTTACGTTCGAAGTATCGGCCTTGAACAACAGATAATCAGGATTAAAATAGAAGTATCCCTTGTTTTTCAGCATAGCATCAATGCGTGTACGCTCTGCCTTTAGTTTATCCAGACTATAATCCTGCTCGGCATTTATGAGTGAATTATTTTTATCGGAGAGTATCAAATGACTCAAACTATCATCCGAAATGTCATAAGTGACCTCTTTGATCGTGTAAGGTTTATGAATATGAGTGGTATATATAACACTGGAAGTATGCTTCTTTTCAATAATTTTATATTCCGTATGACTATTGAAAATACCCATATTAAACAGTTTGGCATCAATAGCAGCAGATGTAACTCCCGGATTGGTATTGGTCATCAATACCGGTGCTTCTCCGGTTTTCTGCAACCACTTTTTAAATTTACTTTTAGGCTTTTCGCCTGCAGACATGTACAGCCACAGTTGCGGATGCATACCAAAAAAGCTACTATTGGGTTTTGGACGAACAGAAGCCAGCGCAGCAGCTTTAATTTCTTTTTTATTTACTTTTTCTGTCGATTCCAACTTTATTTGTGCACCGCTATAAAGCTTTGCTCCTGCCGGTAAATGCTTCGTACCACTACAGGAAAAAAGAAGGAGACAAAGAAGGAGCATGCAAAAAGAACCCATAACCCTCAAAGCAGGATTTGAGAGAACCCCTAACCCATGAAGAGGAAATGAGTTACTTTCGTCTGCTATATTTTTCTTTTTATTCATTTCTTTTTATAGTTTTTCTTTAGTGGTTGGCGGTTTTATTTCTTTTGCCGCTTTAGGTGTAGCAGTCGTTCGACTATTCTTTTTAGGCGCTGTAAAAAATTCTTTCCATTTATTGAAATCACGTACATAAATTACGCCACCGCCGGTTTCCACTATTTGTCCTTCAATAGCACCATCGTATAAATTATGTCTGAATCCTTTTAAGCGATATCGCCCGTCTTTGGTCAGTTTATACTCTATGGTTACATCGCTGGTGATTTCACTGGTCGAATTTTGTTTTGCTTTTTCACCTTCAACATCCACAGCTCCTCCCAGCTGAACCGTGAGTCGTTGATTAAAGAGTTCTTTTTTCAATCCTATTTCCACTTGCGTTCTTCCCTGAGCCTCGCCCGATTGATAATCATTGTATGATTGAACATCAAAATTCAGCGACATGCCCGGTATTAATTTTGAACTCAACTGATTTAATTGTGCCGACAACAGATTGCCTATGGTTGAACGAACCATGGTTGAAGTGGGGTCTATTTCTGTTTGTAAAGGATTTTCCTGCACAAA
>Ga0302161_10000447_pt1 | contig 11087 bp, 9 predicted proteins | sample I_Fen_E2_1_FD_193498 | JGI IMG/M metagenome (GOLD analysis project Ga0302161, IMG submission 193498) | Peat permafrost microbial communities from Stordalen Mire near Abisko, Sweden - I_Fen_E2_1 | ecosystem: Environmental > Terrestrial > Soil > Wetlands > Permafrost | place: Sweden: Abisko...
AATTAATATTTTACCAGTTCTTATACTCTTAATTCGTTAAACCTTCACCATCCTAAACTCCATTTTTATACATTTAATAAATATATAAAAACAAACTAAATCCCAATTTCATTAACAATTACATTGAGATTTAGTTTGTTTTTTATTTCTATAGAATAGATTTCTTAATCTCTTATTTCCTTAAGAACTTCTAATAGGTAATCAAAACATCTGCAAGCAGATGCTATACTCATATGTTCATTTGGTGTATGTATATCTATTATATCTGGTCCAAAGCTAATCATATCTAAATCGCCTAACTTTTCCTTAAATAATCCACATTCTAAACCTGCATGTATAGCAACAACATCAGCTTCTTTGCCATACATTTTAGAATATACTTCTTTGCATATCTCTCTTATTTTCGAATCAATTTTATATGGCCACTCTGGATATCCTGCATTAGTTGTAAATGTTCCACCTAGAATTTCAGTTAAACATTTATTTCTTTCAACTATTTCTTGTTTTAATGAAAATACAGAACTTCTCACAGCACTATGATATTCGATATCATTTTCATTAGTTATTACTACACCAAGATTGGTTGAACTTTCTGTTAATCCCTCTATTTCAGAGCTTACTGTATTTATTCCATTTGGATACAGGTATGATAATTTAATTGCTTTAGCTGTAGTTTCATCTGAAAATGCTTTTTCTACTTTATCTTCATTTTCTAGTACGAATATTCTTAATTCCGAATCCTTTTTACCAAATTCTCTTTTAAGATCTTCACATATCTTTGTTTTAATTTGAATTAATTCTTTTTCTTTTGATTTATTAATTGAAATAACTGCTTCAGCTTCTCTTGGGATTGCATTATCTTTTGATCCACCATTTAATGAAACTAAATTAAAATCAACTTCCTTTTTAATTTCCATCAGTAATCTTCCCATTAGTTTATTGGAATTTCCTTTTCCCAAATGAATATCAGCTCCTGAATGACCACCCTTTAAACCTTTAATTTGAAGAGTATATTCTTTTGTGTTTGCCTTCTTATTTATCCATTCAATAGGAAGTGTAGATTGAGTTCTAATACCACCTGCACAGCTAACCCAAAGTTTTCCTTCTTCTTCAGAGTCTAGATTTAAAACAATTTTACCATTAAGATAATGTGGCTGCACCGCCATAGCCCCTGTCATTCCAGTTTCTTCATCTGTTGTTATTAATATTTCAAGTGCTGGATGCTCTATTGTATTATCTTCTAGTAATGCCATTGCATAAGCTACTGCAATACCATCATCCCCTCCGAGTGTAGTTCCATCTGCATATATATAATCATCCTTAACAATTAATTTGATAGGGTCTTTCATAAAATCATGTATTTTATCACCATTCTTTTCGCATACCATATCCATATGACCTTGAATTATTACTACTGGTGCTTTTTCATACCCTTTTGTTGCTGGTTTTTTAATGATTACATTTAAAGCATTATCTTGAATACATTCTAGTCCCAAACCTCTTCCAAAGTTAATCAAATAGTCACTTATTTGCCTTTCATTACCAGAACCTCTTGGTATTTTACTTATCTCATTAAAATGATAAAAAATTCTTTTCTCTGTAATATTCTCTAAATATTTCATTCTTTACTCTTCCTTTCTTGAATTATGTGATAAAATAACATTGTACATATCTTTTTTTAGTTTATCATAAAATACTCCTATTATTATGTATTTTTATTATTTTATGATTTATTATTTTACACACTATAGTATAACGGATAAAATTTTAATGTGAGGTGTTTATATGCAAAAAACAAAAATGATTTTTACCATTGGTCCAGCAAGTGATAATGAAGAAACTTTAAGAAAGTTCATTGAAATCGGTATGAGTGCTGCAAGATTAAATTTTTCTCATGGTACGCATGAATCACACAAAGAAAAAATTGAATTAATTCAACGTATAAGTAAGGATATGGATTCTGCAACAGCTATTATTCTTGATATAAAAGGACCTAAAATTAGAACTCATAACTTTGTAAATGATGGGGTAACTCTTATTGACGGTAATGATTTTGATTTCGTTTGCGGAGAAGAAATTCTTGGAGACGAAAAAAGATGTTCAATTTCATATGATGTACTTTATCAAGATATACAAGTCGGTGGGAAAATTCTTGTTGATGATGGCCTTTTAAAGTTCAAAGTTACTGGAGTTGAAGGTAAAACAATACATACTAAAGTTATCGTTGGTGGAGAAATTAAAAACCATAAAGGTGTTAATGTTCCTAACGTAATTATAAAGCTACCATCAATCACTGAAAAAGATATTGAAGATATTAAATTCGGTTGTAAAATGGGTGTTGACTTCATAGCTGCTTCTTTCATAAGAAAAGCTAGCGATATCTTAGATGTAAAAAAAGTTTTAAAAGAAAATCATGGTGAACACATAAAAGTAATAGCTAAAATAGAAAATCAAGAAGGCGTAGATAATATAGATTCTATCATTGAAGTAACCGATGCTGTAATGGTTGCCAGAGGAGATATGGGTGTTGAAATTCCAATCCAAAGAGTACCTATAAATCAAAAAATGATAATCAGAAAATGTAATGAAGCAGGTAAGATTGTTATAACTGCAACTCAAATGCTTGATTCAATGATCAGAAATTCAATTCCAACTAGAGCTGAAGCAAGTGATATTTGTAATGCAATTTTTGATGGTACTGATGCAATAATGTTAAGTGGTGAAAGTGCTTCTGGTCTGTTCCCTATAGAAGCTGCAAAGATAATGTCTAAAATAGCTCAAGAAGCTGAAGAGTATTTAGATTATGATCATTTAACTGCAAGACTTAGAGAACCTTCTCTTACTGATTATGCAGCTGCAATAAGTTATTCTGCTTGTAGAACTGCTAATATTTTACACGCAAAAGCTATCGTTGCTGCAACTAAGAGCGGCGCTACAGCAAAATTACTTTCAAGATACAGGTCAAAAGCTCCAATCATAGCTATAACACCTTATGAACAAGTAAGAAGAACTTTGAGCTTAAACTTTGGAATATTCCCTATGACTTGTCAAATGTTTAACACAACAGATGAAATATTAACAGAAGCTAGGAATATTGTATTTAAGTTAAACTTTACACAACCTGGCGATGACATAATAGTTGCTGCTGGAATGCCAACAACACAAACTGGTGGAACTAATATGTTAAAGATAGAAAAGATCTAATTCAGTTAGCAATTAACAGTTATAGTACAATTTCTTTTGGAAATTGAATCATTAAAATAAGACTCTGCGAATCAAAAATTTGATTCGTGGAGTCTTATTTATTTCAAAGCATAGAACTTTGTTCCTTAATTGTTAATTGATTTATTTAGTTTTACTCAAATTTAAATCCTTTAAGCAAATCTCCTAAAGATGTTCCTTCACTATCTTCATTATCAGTGTAATTAATATATTCTTTGTTAGTTTCTGCAGCTTCTTTTATACTCAAAGCTATTTTCTTATTTTCTCTATTAATATCTAATACTTTTACTTTTACTTTTTGATTAACTTCTAATATATCTGAAGGTTTTGCAATACGCTCATCTGTAATTTCTGAAATATGTACCAATCCATCTACACCTTCAAATAATTCAATGAATGCTCCAAATGTCGTAAGACGTACAACTTTACCTTCTACCAGATCTCCAACTTTAATATCTTCACTATGAACTGTCCATGGTTCCTTTGTTACATCTTTTAATATTAAAGATAATCTCTCTTTTTCTCTATCTACAGTTCCTATAAATACTTCAACTTTATCTCCTTCTTTAACTACATCTTCTGGCCTATTTACTCTTTCCCATGATAAATCTGAAATGTGAATTAAACCTTCTACTCCACCAATATCTACAAATGCGCCAAATTTAACTAATTTTTTAACAACACCATTTCTTTTTTCACCTTCTATTAAAGTATCCCATATAACCTTTTTATTTTTGTTATATTCTTCTTCTTCAATAACTCTTCTTGATCCTACAACTTTTTTATTTCTAAAATCCAATTCTGTAATTCTGATTTCTAATTCTTTTCCTACTAAAGTACTAAGTTCAATTCTCTCTTTGCTTACAAGTGAACCTGGAATAAAGACTCTTATATTTCCATAATAAGCAATTACTCCACCTTTAGTTTCTTCCTTAACTTTAACAGTAATATTTTTTTGTTCTTTAAAAGATTCCTTTATTTCTTCTTTTTCTTTTATTTCTAATACTCTTACTAATGAAAGTTCAACGTATCCTTCTCCATCGTTTGGAGATATAACATATACGTCAATTTCGTCATCTTTACTAACTACTTCCCTAGGATCTTTTCCATCTGCTGATAGTTCATCTTTAGATATTAGCCCATCAAAAGCATAATTTATATTAACTGAAACTTCTTTATCGTTTACATCTATTACTTTACCCTTTAAAATATCCCCCCTACTCAATCTCTTTACATCATAATCATTTAAAAGTTCACCCATACTGCTCATTGTTTCTTCATTAGACATTAATCATCACTCCTTAAATTATAATTTACTCTACTTACAATATTAATCTAAGAAAAACGATTATACAAGTGTATGTTAATGTACTACTAACATACTTATGATATAATTAATTGAAAACCTTTATATAATAAATAATAAAATATATATTTGTTGTAAATAATTATTCTTAACTCAAGACTCAAATGGCAAATATTATTCAAGTGGTATCAATTACCACTTAAAACATTAGATATTACTACTATACGTGAGATATATGACCCTATACTAATGATAATTAATTCTAACAATCTTTTTTAGTCTTTTTTCGTTACTTTTCCATATTGTGTATAAGTAATCTTTTTTATATAATAAATACATAGTCTTTAAGGGGTGATCACTATTAATAAGATTAAGAAAAAATATGCTTTAATTCTGCTTTTAACATTTATATTTGCATTTTCAAGTTTTCCTTTAGATGCATTGTCCTTCACAGGTATAAGTCCATCTAATAGCACAACAGCTTTTGCTAAAAGCAGTGGTAAGTCAAGTTTTAGCAGTAAATCTAGTACAAGTAGTTCAAAATCAAAAAACGGATTTAGTTCAGGCTCTGTTAGCAATTCATCGAGTAAATCTTCTACTAGTACCAGCAAAGATTCAACTAGTTCAAAAAGTGCTGAAGGATTTAAAACAGGTGATTTTTCAAGTGGTAGTAGTGGTTCAAAAGCTAGTTCTGATTCAAGTACGTCTTCCAATAGTGATGGTGCTGCGAAGGGATTTAGTAGTGGCTCATATTCTACAACTGATAAAAATAAAACTAATGATTCTTCGAGCTCTTCTAATACAAATGATAATAAAAATAGTACCACTCAGACCTATAACAATAGTTCTGGCAGAAGCTCATTCTTTCCATTCTTCGGCGGGTTTGGCGGCTTCGGTGGATTTTACAGACCATTTTATTTTGGTTCAGCTTCGAGTTCAATAGTTAATGCTTTAGTTTTAGCTGGAGTATTTCTATTAGCCATTGTATTAATAAAAAAATATTTAAATAATAAGAGAAAATAATAAAAATTTTTGGAGGTATTTATATGGGAATTTTTACAAGAATGTCAAATATGATTAAAGGAAAGGTAAATACTACATTAGATGAAATGGAAAATCCAGTTGAGTTATTAGATCAAAAAATAAGAGATATGGATGAACAATTCAATAAAGCTAAATTAAGTTCAGCTCAAATTTTAGGCAATGTTCATGAAATTGAAAAGAAATTAACTCTTTCTAAAAAGGAATCTGAAGATTATGATCAAAAAGTAAAATTAGCTTTAAGTAAAGGAAATGAAGAACTAGCTAAGAGAGCTTTGGCTAAAAAAGTTGAAGTAGATAAAAAAATTGTTTCTTTACAAGCAAGCTATGATAACTCAAAAGTTCAAGCTGATACATTAAAATCAAATCTTCGTGCTTTAGAAGAAGAAATAACAAAAACTAGAAGTTATAGAGATGAGGCTGCTGCTAGATTTGCAAATGCTGAAGCATCTCAAAAAGTTAATGAAGTACTTGCTAATGTTCAAACTAAGAGTAATTCAATACAAATTGATAGTATAGAGAGAAAAATTCAAAGAAAAGAATCTCTTGCTCAAGGCTTGGGAGAATTAAGAGATTTAGATAATTTCGATAGTGAATTTGCAAAACTAGATGAAGTTGACTTAGACCTTGAATTAGCAAAATATAAGAATAACTAGGTGCTCAATATGGATAATGATAAAGATATTGATTTTATCAATGAAGAAAGAAGATATTGGGGGAAAATTTATACTGATGTAGCTTATGCTATAAGTGAGATATCTCCCTTTCTCTCTGAAAGAGATTTAAATATACGAAAATATTTTACTAAAGCATCGATACTTCAAGAATATACTAAGCTTTTAGACTCTGCTGAAGCTGATTGCAAAAAGAAATCTTTATTTTCAATGTTTAAATCTAATCCAAGTATTACCTTACTTCAAGATTTTAAAGCTAAAAATAGAGAAACTTTTACGCAATTAGAAAAATGTTCTCATTGCGAATGTTTAAACTGTGCTTTTGATTGTAATTTCAAAAAATGTTCAAGCTGTAGAAGTGAATCTATGATTTGCTTTTGTGATAAAGAGAGGGTTAATGTACGAAAATTCAACAATTTCACATTAGATCTTACTAACAATGACAATGGAAAATCTTCAAAATATAAAGTTTTAGCTGTTGTTGAAGATTGTACATTAAATAATCTATATATTTTACTAGAAAATATAACTAATTCAGGTGATAAATTAGTACTCTATTATTATCCAGGAATTAAGGAAGACTCCTATGGTGAAATAACAGATGCTGCTGAATTTGATTTTGTAATTGAAACTTATCAAAATGCAGAATAACTCATTCTCTAAATACGGGTATTGCGAAATATAAAAAGACTTGCAGTAATGTAAAAATTCAAATTTACTACTAATAAACCGAAAGGGAGGGTATGCGTTTGTTACGGTTACCCTCCCTTTCTTTGATTAATATAAATTTAAAATAGCATCTATTTAAGCAAGTATTTTTATATTTTTGTTACAAAAAAAGATACTTATTATATGAATAAAATATTTTTAAACAATATTAATATTAAATTTTCATGGTTAATTAATAGTATTTAACATATAGATACCCAATTTAAAGTTAGATGTATATCTTAAGTGTATATATACCAGAAATGAAGGTCATGCTTTTGTGGAGGCGTTACATCAGAGGATTTAGCTGTAGATATTTCTTCAGTAGAAGTTGTTCCATTTTTGCTTGTCCTAAGCTTGCCTTAGGAACATGCGGAAATGGGTACAACTTCTGCTGTTAGAAATTCACAGCTAAATCCTCAGTAACCCGAACAAATGCATGACCTTCATTTCGGTAGTTTATTCAATTAATCCTAATTTTCACTTTGGGTATCTATGTTGCACAATACCCGTAATTAGTGAAGGTTATCTTTATCCTTCATCATACATTGAAAAATGCTGTCTTTCTAAATCTTTTCTTTTTTCCATTTCATTAAAACAATAATTTATTATATCACTTCTTTTTATTATTCCTATAAAGGTTCCGTCATCATCAGTTACTGGCACAAAATTTTGGCTTACTGCTAACGATATTAGACTTTCTATATTGGAAGTTATAGATACAGATTTATGGATTATTCTCTTAGTTATATCTTTAACCTTAACAGCTTCAGTGTTCTTAAAATTTAAATTATTAGTATTTTTTAATTTCCATAATAAGTCTCCCTCTGTCAACGTTCCTACATATTTTCCTGCTCTATCTATAATTGGTATTGCTGTATATCCGTATTGCTCCATTTTTTCCATAACTTGTCTCATTGTTGCATCCTGATTTTCACATACTACTTCATTTTTAGGTGTAAGAAAAAAGGCTATATTCATAATATAAAATCCTTTCATTAATGTATTCGTCCGACTTTTTTATAAGTCTATTTTATCACATTTTTAGTTAAAATTCTTTAAAGAAATTCTTACTATTGTTGAATATTTATTTAAATTCACCTTTATTCATTCCAATTTTCCAATTTATAAACATAATTTAAATACACTTCATCTTTTAGAATACTATTAACTTCATTATATGCTTCTTCTCCCTTGAGGGTTTTTTTTACTAAAACTTCGCACAAAACATTATTTTTACATTTAGGGCATATACCTACAGCTGCAAACCTCCAATTCAAAAGTTTTATTGGCGTTTCTAATTCAACTTTCCTACCACACTTCGGACATTTTAGCATTAATTTTTCCTCATCAATTTTAATACTTTCAAGATTTGAAACATGTATTGCTGGCATATTATATATGTCCTTAACTAAATAATTTTTAATAACTCTAGAATTATATACTCTTCTGAATACCTCAACTGTATACTTAGCATCATTTAATGCATCATGTAATTTTGTCTCATCTACCTTAATTTTAAGCTCATCTAAAGCTACTTTAAGTCCTAATGATTTCTTATGAGCTAACATTTTAGTTACATATTCTTGAATATCTAAATATTCATTAAGCCAACTTAAATCATTATAATTATAATAATTTGCATTTATAATTAATTCTACAACATCATCTTTTGCCCATGAACAAAGAATATCTCCATCTTCAAACATATCTTTGAGTTTCCCTATAGCTCTATCAAATGATATTCCCTTTTCATTAAGTATATCCATATCTATTTTTGTAATTTCAGTTACTACAGGATTAATTAGAGGAAATACTGTAGGTTTCACATATTCTCTAATTTCGCTTATAGGTTTCATGTACTTATCTACTTTTACAGCTCCTATTTCTATAATTTCATTTTCTAAATTGATTGAATCAAATTTCCCATGTTCTTGAAAAAAATCCTTGTAATAATTAGTTATATTTTTTAAATTATTAAACTCCAAATCAATAATAATGTACCCCATATCTATTCCTTTCTAAAGTTAATTTATTTTAAGTAGAGAACCCAAATCTATGATTTGTGTGAATCACCTACTCGGTAAGTGAATACGAGTCGAGTTTCTTTTAAATATCTATTCCCGCGAGTTTCATTAAATGAATTGCATTTTGCGTTTCACTCTTTCCACGTCTTAATATATAATCAAATTTTATTTTATCATTTTCATAGAATTCTCTAAAGTTATAATTTATTATACTTTTGTTTTCTCTTTCTAAGTCACATAATTCTAAATCATGGGTAGATACAAGTCCTACTCCTCCATATTCAATTAATTGTTTCATTAGTACTATAGCACCTGTATGCCTATCTTTAGAATTAGTTCCTTTAAATATTTCATCTAAAAGAAAAAATATCTTTTCTCCTCTTTTAGATGCTTCTATTAATATTTTTATCCTTAGAATTTCTGCATAGAACGATGAAATACTTTCTTCTAAATTATCTTTTGTTCTCATGCAAGTATATATATTCATAATACCACATGAGAATTTATCTGCACATACCGGTGCCCCTATATAACTAAGAACTAAATTTACACCTAATGTTCTTAGGAATGTACTTTTACCAGACATATTAGAACCTGTAATTAGGGATACCTTTTTTTCTCCTATTAATGAAAATGTATTTCTAACTGCTTTCTTTCCAAGTAGTGGATGACCTATATTAATTCCTTCTATCTCATTATCATTTAAAATGATAGGATAAATCCAATCTTCATTTTCAAAAGAAAGATTGCATATACTATTTAATGCATCTATCTCATGCATTACTTTAAGCCATTCTTCAAGTTTGTCACCATTTCTTTCTCTCCAATTTTCTAAACTTCTCATTAAAAACACATCTGAAAACAAAAGGATATTTAATATTAAATAATATGCATTATATGCACTATTTCCTGCCCAATCTAATATATTTGAAAATTTCCCCATTTCTTCTTTACAACTTATTTTATCATCTTTTAATTTGTTATTTAAGTTTTTTAAATAAAGGGATTTAAATTCTTCATTTTCTATTAAACATAAAATTCTACTATATCCATCTACACTGTGTTTTATAGATTCAAATAATCTAAGTTCTTTTGCCATACTTTTAGATAATATCTTAACAACAATAAAATTCACCATAAAATCTAAAATTAAAAATGATTCTGGTATTATTCCTTTAACTGCTAAATATATTGAAAAAATAGTTACTAGCATAAAAGTACAAGCAATTGCTACTCTTAAAGGGTTTGCAAATTCTTTATCCTTGCTCCACTTAATTAGAATATTTAGATCTACATCTTTTGATTTCTTTAAGCTACCTTCAACAATTATTTTTTGTCTCCATATAACTTTTTCCCCCAACTCCCTTATAGCTTCTTGCCTTTCTTTTATCTCATTATTAGTTAAAGCCGTTTCTCTTTTCAATAATTTTGATAATTCTGTTCTTCCACCTTTAGTAACTGTAGTATTAATGTATTGAAAAATTGAATTATTTCCAAACACATCTAAATCATTTATAAATGAATGCTCATCATCTAAATATTCTGATCCATTATCTTTTAAATTTTTAAACTCTCCAGACAGTCTTTTGAGCCCTTTTTTATTAATATTTATTAACAAATCAATTCTTTTTTTATATTCAAATATATTATTATGATAAAATACTAAACCTAAAAAAACTCCTACAAGAAATATTGTTGCAACTACAATTAACATTATTTTATTTTGTCTATATAAAAAGTAATCAACCAAAGCGCATATTAATACTACGACTAATCTACTCCATCCAATAATATTTACTTTACTGCTTAAAGCATTACTTTCTTTGCTATTATTTTCTATATTATTTTTATAAAATTCTTCTGCTAAACTCATAATCTCTCCTTAATATAATTTTATTTTCATTATAATTCTAAAACTCTAGTTTACACTATCTATATAATTAACACTTACTATTTCTATTTTATGTTATTAGAAGAGTGTGTCAATTATTTACATACATTCTTTTGATTATTAATTTTCTCCTCTAGTAAAATAAAAGCAAATTAAGACATCTTATATTTCTTGTAAGATATTTCAATCTGCTTTATTGGGCGTAATTTGAGCTGCTC
>Ga0302161_10000453_pt1 | contig 11017 bp, 8 predicted proteins | sample I_Fen_E2_1_FD_193498 | JGI IMG/M metagenome (GOLD analysis project Ga0302161, IMG submission 193498) | Peat permafrost microbial communities from Stordalen Mire near Abisko, Sweden - I_Fen_E2_1 | ecosystem: Environmental > Terrestrial > Soil > Wetlands > Permafrost | place: Sweden: Abisko...
AACAAAGAAGGTAGAATTAGATGTTGATTTTATTGGGGGACAAACTTCTTTGACGAAAGAAGAAGAGAAGACAATTAGCGAGTATATCAAAAAAAATAAGTCAAAAAAATCAAAAAAGTCTTCGCACAAAACCAAGACCGTAAAGCAATTGATTTAAAAAAGCTACCACTAACTCGGACGGTTTAATTAATTGCCTTCGTCAGCCCAGACAGCTTCGTTACCGGTCCAAATGTCTATGCGAGTAAAATCATTTCAACTTATCAAATCTTGTGGCACCCGTCCCGATAGCTCCCGATAGCTATCGGGAGGCAAAAAACGTGGCACCCCGACCCTTCGGTAAACTCAGGGCAGGCTCCGACGGCAACTAATTAAACCGCCGGGCCGTTAGGTTTCAAAGTGCGACATAATTTGATAGATTAGAATTTGCGAAACACATTTAATAGAGAAAAAAGAATCTAAATAATTATCTTATGAAGGAAAACAGATTGTTCATATTTATCTTATTAATAATTATATCGTTCTTAAATAATTGCGAAAAAAAGATACATGCTACCGTTGCAACACACACTCATCTGAATTGAATAGATCTACAAACTGAGACAATAACTTTGAACAACAAGTTGACAAAATCAACTTATTGAAAATATGAAACATCGAACAATGTACTCTTGATTTTGTTACTGAAAAACAAACAATCCTTTAACAAATTAAAAACGGAGAAGCGAAAAACCGAAAAGAGTACGCAATCAAAAAATAACTAAAAAAATGCACAAAAAAAGAATGATAACAAAATTGACGCTAACACTCAGTTTAGCAAGCATACTATTTGTATGCGGTAACTTTCAGATCGCCGGACAAAAAATGGATTCCAAATCGACCGGGCAGGCAAACACACCTGACCAGCCGGCATTACCCTTCAACGCGGTAGTAATCAGGCATAATGTAGCCGACTATAACAAATGGAGATCTTTCTTTGTTGCTGACAGCGTTAACAGAAACGCAGCAGGTATGCATACAATAGGCGTAGCCAGGGGTGTTGAGATCCAAAATGAAGTAGAAATTCCATTTATGATCGACGATGTACAAAAAGCAAAAGCGTTTGCCTCGAGTCCAAAGTTAAAAGATGTTATGCAAAAAGCCGGAGTTATTTCTGAACCAAAAATAACATTTATTAAAGTATTACGGCTAACCGATGCTTTGCGTGATCCCGGCGAATACGCAGAAATATCACATAAGGTAAAAGACTATGATGCCTGGGTTAAGGTTTTTGATGCAGAAGGTGCAACAACAAGGGCTAATGATGGTTTAATCGATGGTGTATTAGCGCGTGGTATTGATGATCCTAATCTGGTCTACCTGGTATTTAAAATTACCGATTTGGCAAAAGCAAAAGCCGCTCTGCAAATGCCGTCAAGACAAAAAACAATGCAGGATGCAGGTGTTATTGGTAAACCTGAAGTATATTTTGGGAAAGATCAACAATAGTAAACAACACCTAGGCAGTGAAGTAGAAATAACAGAGAAAACTGGATATCCTGACTTTGTTATTTCTACACTTTAATACAACTTCAATTAATATTTTATCAGGGTACCGCCGAACCCATCTCCCTCTCTTAGCGGACATCCTATGTTGCCAACCCCAAATCACATTCAAATCCGAAATAATCAGCTAGATTGAGTCGAACTCATCGTAGGAAATTTTCAGCCTTCCTGTTTAAACAATTAACCAAACCTCCTGCTGAGTTGTAAAAGAATAGTAGTAGAATCAATTTTATGAAGGCCACAGAAATTATAAAAACTTACTATTCCAGCCTGGCTCAGAAAAATGATAAGTGGAACGAACTCTGGGCAGATGCCGCAATTTTTCAGGACGCATCCAAAACATTAAATGCAACTGGGAAAGATGCTGTGATCGCATCTATTACACCATTTTTGAAAGGAGTTGTATCGGTATCAGTTCTGCAATAGACCCTTACATTCAATAGTCTGACTTTGAAAAAGCAGAACTAATAACTAGGGCAATTTATTCGATACATGTGATCAGGCTAGGATAGATATGTACAGGCATCAGGTTTTTTGGTGCGAGAAAAAGTAAGTTTCTTGAAATGAGCAAATTTTTTAGTATGACCCCAAAAACTTACAACCAAGACCCTTAATAAAACTTCAAAACCTAACTCGGACGGTTTAATTAATTGCCTTCGCCAGCGCCAGGACAGATTTGTAATCATCCCCAACATCTATGTCTATAAATTCTGTTCCATCTATAAAATGCTGAGGCACCCGGACAGTTTCATCTACCGGGACAGCATCATTGGCGCTGTCGGCCGACGCGCTGGTGCCTTGTTTTTTGCTCGTTATCTAGACTATTTCATCGTGACCCGAAACTCACAACCCTTACCCGGATGTGGTACCGTTAAACAGCTTCATCGTGACCCTTGGCTTCGCGTCCACCTACCGGGACTGGCAAAAAACAAGTCACCGCGACGCAGCCGGCACCTAATTAAACCGCCGGGCCGTTAGGTAACACTTGAGAATCAGATTATTATTACAGAGGTTCATTACCTGCTTCTGGACAAAGACACTTAGAAGAATTAAACATGACACCAAATTTCGCAGTTATCTTGCTGGACTTAATCTTAATTCGAATCAGTTTATACGAGACAAATTCGTAATGTAATCGTAAGTTTAACATGACAGTTCTGTGGCAGCAAGACAATTTTAAAAAAAGCATTACCTAACTCGGACGGTTTAGTTCATTGCATTCGGCCACCCGGACAACTCCATAATGCATGAGAGAGTCTATAGGAACAGATTTACATAACTTATTAAGCTTTTGGCACCTGGAACTACTCCTGCTTCCTAGACAAGGTCAATAGGGTGGCTGGCCGACGCTCATGCTCCAATGGTTTTTGCTACCCAACTTAGACAATTAACTCTTGTCGAGACAACACCTGCCCATCTAGACGGAAAAGCAAAAACCATTTGCGCCGCGACGCAGTGGCAACGAACCAAACCGCCTGGCCGTTAGCCGTAACCTCATGAACGACACCTAATTAGATTATCACATTATGATACCAGATCCTAAAATTTTCTACAAGACATACCTCAAGGACTATCATGGGACAAAGGCAACATACCTTAAAAAGATTCTTGATGATCTGCCAAAGTATGAGAAAGAAATTTTCAAAAAAGAGTTGGACGAAGAAGAAAAAGATCAATTCAGATTAACTTTAAAAAGCGATCTTAGACAGACATATTTTCATGCAATAGAGACTTTCTTTGAATTGTTTTTTGCCCTAAATCCTCATGGCAAACAAAAGTTTGACGATCTAAATGTGCTCTACAATTTAGCAAATTCCGCTGGACCTAAAACATATAATAAAATTTCACAGATTGCCTTAAATGAGAATTCTCTTGAATTCCTAGATGAGAGGATAAAATTCTCAGGATATGAGATATCAATTGGACACTACTTATTCTATATGGGTATTTTTAAAGCAGCATCCCAATCACAAGAACTTCAAGATGAAATAGATAAAAGCATTGAGGCAATAAAATATGGTGTAAAGATATTGGCCACTGATTTTATAAATAGAGGGGAATATAATGCTTATAAGCATGGTCTCAGAATTATTCCAGCTGTAAAAGCCTTTATGCTGGGAGATATGAATACTAATGAAATAAAAATTAAATGGGATTTAAGCGATTCAATGTCTTTTTATCTCAAATCAAAATCTCCTAATGAGATTAAGATCATAACAAAACTTTCTGATATTGACAGAGATTATTCAATGACCATGTTTTGTTCTAGATTGATCTACCATCTAATATTCTATAGGAGACTGACACTTAAATTTGAAAAGGATGCAGAGAAATACAAGCAATTCCCAATTACCTTTTTTGGTAAGGAACCAATTGCAAAATGCAATAAAGTGAATGTAGCAATTCAAGACTTGGAATATACTATGACAATGACTGGATCAAAACTTAAAAATAAAGGCTCCGGCTAACACGGACGGTTTAATTAATTGCCTGCGGCAGCCCGGACAAATCCGTTATGCAATAAAAAGTCTATGCAAGTAAACATCAACCTACTTATTAAATCTTGTGGCACCCGGACTGATCCTGCTGCCGAGACAAAGTAAATAGGGCTGCCGGCCGACGCGCTGGTGCCTTGTTTTTTGCTCGCCATTTGGACTGTTTCATCTTGACCCAAAACTCACACCCGTTACCCGGACTTGATACCGTTAAGACAGCTTCATCGTGACCAGCAAGTTCACGTCCATCTACCGGGACTGGCAAAAAACGCGGCACCGCGACACGGACGCCAACTCATCAAACCGCCGGGTCGTTAGCTTTAACTACGCGCTCAAGGCCATAAATATCTTGACTCCAAACTCGATACACTTTCAATTGATTAGGCTATGAAAAAAGTTACTCTAATTTTAATTGTTTTCGTGACTAATTCGTTAATATTTATTTCCGGACAAGAATATGGGGACACGTTGAAAACTGAATTAAATCATTGTCCCCTTTCAATAGAGTTGTCATATTCTCCTCATTATGCATTTTCTTTTAACCCAACGACCGTATCTCGACCGTTTAGGGACTTTTGGTTAGGTGTAAATGGGAGATTGGTTTATAAGGTCGATTCCGAAAGAACTTCCATCTCAATTGGAGTGACTTATAGAAGAAAAAAGATTATTCAAACTAGTCCTAATAACTATGACATTGCGACATTGCTGGAATTTCCAATTCAAGTAAATTACCATCTAAAAAAGATAGTTAACACTTTTGATCCGTATCTTAAGACATCAATTAGGATATGCCAATTCAAAGTAAATTATTTTGGTTATACAGGTGAGGGAATTCTTTCCAATTATATGGATTATCTACTCCTTGCAGATATTGGATATGGTTCATCTATAAAAATTAATAATAACCTACATTTCTTTTTCGAATCTAGTCTTGGTTATGGTGTGACAAATGTATTACCGAACAGAGCTTATCTTGACCTTTTATTAGGGATCAATTTAAAATTATAAAAATAAAAGCTAAAGCTAACTCGGACGGTTTAATTAATTGCCTTCGGCAGCCCAGACAGCTTCTCGGATAACCCTAAAAGTCTATGAGAGAACACTTAATATCCGCTCTTCAAACTCCTACCACCCGGACTGTTTCGTGCTTCCGGGACAGGGTCAATAGGGCTGCCGGCCGACGCGCTGGTGCCTCGTTTTTTGCTCGTCACCTAGACTATTTCATCGTGACACGAAACTTCACTGCCATCTATCGGGACTTGGTACCGTTTAACAGCTTCATCGTGACACGACAATTCTTTACCATCTACCGGGACTGGCAAAAAACCAGGCACAGCGACGCTGACGCCAAGTCATTAAACCGCCGGGCCGTTATAGTGCATGGGTGCAAAGACCTTACTTTCAGTGATATTTGACACACGCACATTAACTTTGGTTCAATTTTTGCAATAAACATAAGTGACATTATACCTCTTACCCCAACAAAAGCTAATAACCAACATCATGAAAAGTATACGTCAGCTTTTTAAAAATCTTTTCTTTGTTATTTTAGTCGTTTCTCTTTTTTCATCATGCAATAGAAAAGACAATCCTGTTATTCAAAGCAATAACTGGCAAACGATATATCAGAATGGTGACCTTGATCTTTATTCAATTAAATTTTTGGACAAAGACAACGGATTTGTATTTGGCGGTTTAACAGCCTACACTAGACCTTACTGGCAGCTTCTTTTAACAACTGCCGATGGTGGAAATCATTGGGCATCTGATACCTGCAAACTTACTGCGAGGATTTATGGTGGAATATTTCCACTTAATAAAGAGAAGATATTAGGTGTTGGCGATCATGTTTTTAAATCTTCAAACACTGGGGAAACCTGGACAGACCTAACAGCTCAATTACCTGTAGGAAGCAGAACTTTTGGTTCTTATACTATTGATAGTTTAACCTGGATTTTTACAAGAAGTGGTGAAATTTATAGGACAAATAATGCCGGGCAAACATGGCAAATGGTTTATAAAACATCATCTGGTGCAATATATGAAAACTTCACATTCCCCTCTTCAGAGGTAGGCTATACCAGTACTGGAGGTGTAGTTATGGATTTTTCTGTAGGACCTGGAGGTAGTAGTGGTTCTATTTTAAAGTCCACTGACGGAGGTCAAAACTGGACTGTTCTGAATCCTGAACCATGGAAATCGAATGGGAGTACAATGCCATATCTGAATGCATTGCAATTTATTACAGATCAAATTGGATATATTGCAACCTATGATTCTAAATTGTACAAAACAGTGGATGGTGGCAATAGTTGGTTATTAGTACATAATAATCATTACTCAAACGGGCTTCAACATTTTATTTCAGACAAAATTGGATATTATAGCGATGGTGTAACAGTTTATGTTACAAATGATGGAGGGAAGACTTGGACAGTTGATAATTACAACAACACCCAAGGTTCTGATATTCTATACTGGACTTTTTTAGAAACCGGACAAGGTTATGCATTAACGAGAGATCATAGGATTCTCAAAAACAACTTTTAGACTTGATTATAAGCTCAGCAGCCTGATCCGGAATTAAAAAACGCACTATAACTCGGACGGTTTAATTAATTGGCTTCCGCAGCCCAGACAACTTCGTAATTAGCCCCCAAAGTCTATGCGATTAAACTCATTTCAACTTATATAATAATGTTGCCCCCGGACTGTTCCTGCTGCCAAGACAAAGTCAATAGGGCTGCCAGCCGACGCGCTGGTGCCTTGTTTTTTGCTCGCCGTCTGGACTGTTTCATCGTGACCCGAAATTTACAGCCGTTACCCGAACTTGGTACCGTCAAGACAACTTCATCGTGACCAGTGGGTACACGTCCGTCTACCAGGACTGGCAAAAAACGCGGCACCCCGACACGGACGCCAACTCATTAAACCGCCGGGCCGTTAGCAGGTATACCATCCAATACCTAGATTATCAGTTATATTCTTAGACGGATCCAAAAACCAATTGTTGTGATAAATGGACAAAACGAAGAGTCCTGACACAATTATGATTAATACAGCAATTCTCTTTTCATATGCATCACCGGATTCTTTTTTTAGTCTTTAATGAACTAAATTATATAACCTAATACTAAAACTAAAATGGGCGAAAAAATAGCTAGAGAAATCAAGTTCTTAAAAATTTACTCTTTAGTTTTAACTTTGGTGCTTCTTTTTCTATTTTATTTAATCATAAAACCTAATAGGAAATCGCGTTTTCAGGAAATCTCCGTTGAGAGAATTAATGTTGTTGAGAAAAATGGAAACCTAAGATTGGTTATAAGTAACAGTGAGAGACAACATCCAGGAAGCATTAACGGGAAAGAATTACCTAGCAGAGAAAGAGCTGCTGGACTAATATTTTTTAATTCAGTTGGAGACGAATGCGGTGGGTTGATTTATGATGGAACTGAAAAAGAAGCCGGACTAGTTCTCTCGGTGGATAAATTTAGAGACGATCAAGTCATGCAACTTCAATATATGGAAGATACTAAAAGCAAAAATAGAAAATATGGAGTTCAACTATGGGATTACCCCAAAGAAAATAGCTTTAATGAAAGAATGAAGGGTTTTGAAGAGTTGGAAAAACTTAAAAATAAGGATGAAATTCAGAAAGCCTATGACAAAATGAAAGAGGATAGCTTATTAATGGAAGATAGATTATTTCTAGGCAGAACATATAATAAAGATATAGGCTTATTTATAAATGATAAAAAGGGCAATCCAAGAATAAAAGTATATGTAGATGACAACAATAATCCCAAAATTGAATTTCTTGACGATAAAGGTAAAACTATTCAAACGAGATAAATTCTAAAAGCAAAAAAACACCTGCTAACTCGGACGGTTTAATTAATTGGCTTCCGCAGCCCGGACTACTTCGTAATTAGCCCCCAAAGTCTATGCGATTAAACTCAGTTCAACTTATAAAATTTTGTGCCACCCGGACTGATCCTGCTGCCGAGACAAAGTCAACAGGGCTGCGGGCTGACGCGCTGGTGCCTTGATTTTTGCTCGACATCTGGACTATTTCATCCTGACCCAAAGCTCACAGCCGTCACCCGGACTTGGTACAGTTTAGACAATTTATTGTGACCAGACAACTTTCGTCCACCTACCGGGACTGGCAAAAAACGCGGCACCCCGACACGGACGCCAACTCAATTAAACCGCCGGGCCGTTAGCTTGCACAGGGACCGAGTAAACATAGAGATAATGACAGTCTTGTACTTAAAATCCCATCTGGACAAATTTCTTATAACATGACAAATCCTACTCATCTACCAAGTCTCAAAAACCCATCGGAATACTTGAGAAATATTTTGTAAATTTGTTGCATGAAACAGAAAGACAACTATATCGCTAAACAGATAAGAGATAGTATCTCCGCAATTGATTCAAAAGCACAAGTAATTGTCTTTGGGTCAAGAGCAAGAGGAGATGCAAGAAAGGAATCTGATTGGGACATATTAATCCTTACAGACTATGCCGTATCTACAGATATAGAAAGATCATTCAGAAACAATTTATTTGATTTAGAAATTGAAACTGGAGAAGTATTTTCAACCTTCGTTTATCATAAAAAAGAGTGGGACACAAGACATAAGGTAACTCCACTTTATAGAAACATTAAAAAAGAAGGAGTCAGGTTATGACAAACTCCATAAAACAGGACTACGTTGACTATCGAATCCAAAGTGCCAAAGAAACCTTAAAAGCGGCTAAATTATTAGCAGATAATTCCCATTGGAATTCAGCGATCAACAGACTTTATTACACATGTTTCTATGCAATTTCTGCGCTTCTCTATAAATATGACATTAACGCCAATTCTCACGCTGGACTAAAGCATCAATTTACTCTTCATTTCATCAAAACCGATGTAATTGACAAGGAGCTTGGAAGAGTATTTGTGCAGCTTTTTGATTGGAGACAAAAAGGAGATTACGGTGATTTCTATGACTTTGACAAAGAGAAGACCTTACCCTTATTCATTCCTGTAGAATCTCTACTTGAGAAAGTTGAGTCTCTTATTAAAGACAAAAAATAAAAGCGCAAGCTAACTCGGACGGTTTAATTAATTGCCTTTTGCAACCCGGACTACTTCTCGATTAGCCCCTAAAGTCTATGCGAGCAAATTCATTTCAACTTATCAAACTTTGTTGCACCCGGACTGATCCTGCTGCCAAGACAAAGTCAATAGGGCTGCGAGCCGACGCGCTGGTGCCTTGTTTTTTGCTCGCCATCTAGACTATTTCATCTTGACCCAAAACTTACACCTATCCCCCGGAGTTGGTACCGTCAAGACAATCTATCGTGACCCAAAACTTATCGTCCACCTACCGGGACTGGCAAAAAACGCGGCACCCCGACACGGACGCCAACTCATTAAACCGCCGGGCCGTTAGTGGCCAGCCGAGACAAATCTCATAATCTTCAAATATGTTCAAAAAAAACTCCTTAACCATAAAATAAAATTCAATTTGAAACGCCTTATAACTTGGACGGTTGTCAATTAAGCTACCGTTTTAATTTTAAATAAAATGGAACTTAAAAAGAATTTTCTTAGACAATTTGGTAAACCGACTGGAACACTTGGAGGATTTGTTGGTTGGTTAATGTCATTTAAAAACAAAGACAGAGCCTTGTGGACTTTTGAAAGTATTAAACTAAAGCCGACTGATATTGTTCTTGAAGTTGGATATGGATCTGGCTCCACTTTCAAAAAAATAGCTGACAATTTAACTACAGGTTTCATCGCAGGTATTGACCATTCTGATGTAATGCTCAGCCAAGCAACAAAAAGAAACAAAAAAAATATTATCAGGAATAAAGCAAAACTTGAATGTGGCACAGTTTGGGACTTAAAGTATCCCGAGAATTATTTTGATACAATATTTGGAAGTAATGTTCATTTCTTCTGGGAAAACCCTGTCAATGAATTTAAAAAACTTGTTTCACTACTTAAGCCCAACGGGCGATTGATTATGGTATTCCAACCACGGTGGACAAAAAGTGAAGAAGAGGTAAAACTAGTTGCCGAAAATACGAAAAAACAATACGAAGATTTAGGACTAAAAAATATTGAATACGATTTTAAAAAAATGAAACCTGTGACTTGCATTTATATATCCGGACAAAAATAGCTAGCCACTAACTCGGACGGTTTAATTAATTGGCTTCGGCAACCCGGACTACTTCGTAATCAGCACCCAAGGTCTATGCGAGAAAATTCATTTCAACTTATAAAATCTTGTGGCACCCGGACTGTTCCTGCTGCCGAGACAAAGTCAATAGGGCTGCCGGCCGACGCGCTGGTGCCTTGTTTTTTGCTCGCCATCTGGACTGTTTTATCTTGACAAAAAAGTTTTGTCCACTTATCGGGACTTGGTACCGTTTAGATAATTTATCGTGACAAGAAACTTTCGTCCATCTACCGGGACTGGCAAAAAACGCGGCACCCCGACACGGACGCCAACTCAATTAAACCGCCGGGCCGTTAGTGTCCATGCCCTTAAAAAAATGGGGATCATCGTTAACATGACAGTTTTCTACTTATACCAGGACTTGTTACTAGTTTCAAGCTAAAGCATCAGATTCTACTCTATATTTAAAAAGCACGAAACACTAACTCGGACGGTTTAGTTCATTGCCTTCGGCCACCCGGACAACTCCATAATGCATGAGAAAGTCTCTGAGAAAAGATTTATGCGACTTATTAAATTTTGGGCACCAGGACTACTCCTTCAGCCGAGGCAAGGTCAATGGGGTGGCCGGCCAACGCGCAAGCTCCAATGGTTTTTGCTACCCAACTTAGAGAATTAAATCTTGACAAGACAACACGTACTCATCTAGACGGAAAAGCAAAAACCATTTATGCCGCGACGCAGGGGCAACGAACCAAACCGCCGGGCCGTTAGCTGCAAGGCAAATTACCG
>Ga0302161_10000458_pt1 | contig 10940 bp, 6 predicted proteins | sample I_Fen_E2_1_FD_193498 | JGI IMG/M metagenome (GOLD analysis project Ga0302161, IMG submission 193498) | Peat permafrost microbial communities from Stordalen Mire near Abisko, Sweden - I_Fen_E2_1 | ecosystem: Environmental > Terrestrial > Soil > Wetlands > Permafrost | place: Sweden: Abisko...
ACTTTTCATGGGTTCCTCAACAGGCAATATGCTTGTTGATAATGAAACGGCTTTAAGAGAGCTTTTTGCAAAAACAGCTCTTATCGTGACAGCACATTGTGAAGATGAACCTATGATAAGGAAGAATAGTGAGATCTACAGGGGAAAATACGGAGAAGGTGTTCCGGTTAAAATGCATTCCATGATCCGAAGCCGGGAAGCCTGTTTCAAATCCTCATCACATGCCGTTAGTCTTGCCAGAGAATTTAATACCAGACTTCATATACTTCATCTGTCAACTGCTGATGAGCTAAAGCTTTTCAATAACAATTTGCCTTTAAATGAGAAAAGAATCACAGGAGAGGTTTGTGTGCACCATCTCTGGTTTGATGAATCTTCATATGATGACCTTGGGACTTTAATAAAATGGAATCCGGCAATTAAAACACGGTTCGACAGGGATGCTCTTATCAATGGCGTTAAAAATAATCTAATAGATATTATTGCTACCGATCATGCGCCCCATACTTTAGCTGAAAAAACAAACACCTATTTTAAAGCTCCTTCAGGAGGTCCGCTGATTCAACATTCACTCGTTATCATGCTCGAACTCTGGCATAGAAAAGTTTTCAGCCTTGAAAAGATCGTTGAGATGATGTGTCATAATCCGGCTATTCTTTTTAATATCAGGAAAAGGGGATTCATACGGGAAGGGTATCAGGCTGACCTGTGTCTCGTCGATCCTGCCAGTCCATGGAGAGTATCAAAGGACAACTTATTATATAAGTGCGGATGGTCTCCTTTTGAAGGCGTAACTTTCCACTCAAAGGTGGTTAAGACGATTGTGAATGGTACAATTGTTTATAATGACGGACTCATAAATGAGGATTACAGGGGACAAAGATTGATGTTTGACCGGTAATGCCGTGAATTTGAGTTTAAGAACTTTGCTTCCTAACCACAAACCTTACCGTACTTCTTGTTCTCTGTTCCAGAAGTATCTCCCGGCCCACTGTTATTCGTTCAATCGACTCCGGAGTATAATGCCGGATTGTTAGCATTTCCATCTTCTCATTATAAACGGTTGAATATTCTTCTTTAAGATAATTAATAAGAGAATCAACTTTCGACCTTTCATCGTCTACACATACATCGACACTTACAGCACTCGCTTCCACAAGGTTTACTTTAATGCCATGTGTAATAAATGTATGAAAAATCCTGCTTAGATTATCGCCCATTACAAAAGAGAAATCCTTGGGCAGAATTGAGATGAGTATCTGATCCTCTTTTTTAATAAAGACTGGCATAATCTTTTTTGGAGTTGCATCAGCCTTGATTACGGTGCCTGTTTCTTCAGGTATAAGAAAGGATCGCACAAGAAGAGGTATATTCTTGTTATGCAGCGGCTTGATGGTTTTCGGATGAATTACTTTTGCACCTGAGAAACTCATTTCAACTGCTTCCTTATATGATATTTCATCAAGCTTCCGGGCATCAGGAAACCACTTGGGATCAGCATTAAGAATGCCGGGGACATCTTTCCATACAACAACACATTCTGCATCGAGCATATTTGCAAGTATTGCCGCAGTATAGTCTGATCCTTCCCTGCCAAGAGTTGTCGTATGACCCGCAACGGTTGCTCCTATAAAACCCTGCGTGACGTAAATGCGTTCCTTCATGAAGTCAACCATGCTCCGGACTCTCTTAGTACTTTCATTCCACAATACATTGGCATCCCTGTATCTGTCGTCTGTCAGTAGGTTTTCCCGAATATCACACCATACCACATTCTTAAAGTTCATTTTCAGATATTCAGCAACAATAATTGTTGACCAGATTTCTCCAAAAGACACAACCTGATCATATTCAAAATCGTATTCACCTTTTATTGAAGTCAATAAATAATCCTGCAGGAGGGCAAAAGAGACATCTATCTTTCCCCTGGTTTCCGAGTCATCTCCGAACAGATCCGTTATTACAGATAAGTGTCCGGTATAAACTTCATCCAGGAGGGAATTAAATTTTTCATCATCGTTCAGCCAGGCTTTAAGAACTTTCTCAAGAGCATTTGTTGTTTTTCCGAAAGCAGAAACAACAACTATCAGATTATCTGACTCTGCTGTTACAATTTTTGTAAGATTTCTTATACCATCAGCATCTTTTACCGATGCCCCTCCAAACTTATAAACCTTCATTACTGTAATTTTGTGATAAAAGTAGAATTTCCGACTCATTATGCATCAATATATGCCATACTTTTTTCTGCATAAGTATGAACCGTTTGATGTCTATTAATGTTTTTGCTTTGACCCTTTGTGTACCTTTGTGTTTTACTTTGTGACCCTTTGTGGTTAGCTGTATTATTTTTTACCACAAAGGGACACGAAGGGTTACACAAAGGTTCTCAAAGTAAGGACATGGATAATTATAAGATTACAACTCTCAATGATTTCATCATTCTGAAACAGAAGGATTTCCCATATGCAAAGGGTGAGCTCTCAAGCCTGTTGCATCATATAGGAACTGCCGCTAAAATGGTAAATAAAAAGATTAATAAAGCCGGACTTGTAGATATTATCGGTAGTGCCGGAGAAATTAATGTGCATGGGGAAGATCAGCAGAAACTCGATGTTTTTGCCGATGAAGTGTTCATTGGATCTCTGCTTTCAAGTGGTGAATGCTGCGGTGTAGCAACCGAAGAGAATGAAAATGAAATTGTCTTTTCAGATATATTCGCATCAAAGGGCAAATATGTTGTTTGCATTGACCCTCTTGACGGTTCATCGAATATTGATTTTAATGTATCTGTTGGTACAATTTTTTCAATTTACAGGAGAATAACACAACGTGGTGAAAAAGTAAGAAATGAGGACTTTCTGCAAAACGGATCTAAACAGGTTGCTGCAGGTTATATTATATATGGATCCTCAACAATGCTGGTATATTCAACAGGATACGGTGTAAATGGCTTTACCCTTGATCCGTCTATCGGAGAGTTTTGCCTCTCTCATCCCGATATAAAAACCCCTGAAAACGGATCAATATACTCTATAAATGAAGGTAACTATATTCGTTTCCCTGAAGGAATAAAAAAATACATAAAATATTGCCAGGAGATAGATAAAGAGTCCGGCCGACCATATACATCGCGATATATTGGTTCCCTTGTCTCAGACTTTCACAGGAACCTTCTGAAGGGTGGCATTTTCCTTTATCCGGAAAACAGAATTGTACCAAAAGGGAAATTAAGGCTGGTGTATGAATGCAATCCAATAGCTTTCATAGCAGTACAGGCAGGGGGTAAAGCCTCCGACGGTAATCAAAGCATATTGGAAATAACTCCTTCATCACTACATCAGCGTTCTCCTTTTTACGCCGGATCAAAAAACATGGTAATGAAGGTTGAAGAGTTTCTTGACTTAAATCGCTGATGATCACTTTCGGATTATTATCTCAATATCAAAGACATTATCTTTGCGAAACCATTCTACATTATTAATTTCGCTGCCTTAATTATATTGATGAAAGAAAATCAAATAATAAGCCATTATAACAATCATCCGGTATTGCCTGTTTTGATCGAAACAATAAATGCCGATAAATCGGGAAAGATTCGCATCGAAGGACTTTCAGGTTCATCCAAAGCTATGGTTCTATCGCTGGTTTTTAATAAAACTCAGACAACCCATGTTGTAATTATACCTGAAAAAGAAGATGCTGCCTATTTTTATAACGATCTGATATCTATACTGGGGGAAGAATCTGTTTTCTTTTTCCCATCAACATATAAAAGATCAGTCCAATATGAGCAGACTGAACCTGCTAATATTGTCCTGCGTACTGAAGTTCTGAATCATCTGGCATCAGGAAAAAGAAAAGGGATTATAATTACCTATCCTGAGTCGGTTATGGAAAAGGTTGTCAGCAGAAGAAATCTGAAAAAGAATACCTTCAATATTAATAAAGGAGACAAAATCTCGCTGGAGTTTCTTGAGGAAATGCTTCATGAATATAATTTCACCCGGACCGATTTTGTTTATGAACCAGGACAATATTCTATTAGAGGAAGCATCGCTGACGTATTCTCATACTCGGCCGATCTGCCATACAGGATAGACTTTTTTGGCGAAGAGGTCGAGACAATCAGATCCTTTAACACCGATGATCAGCTCTCTGTGAGTATACACAAACAAATTTCCATTATACCTAACATCCAGGATATTTCAATTGAAGAGATAAATGATTCGTTCACTGACTTCTTACCTCCTTCTTCCCTGGTATGGATTGAAGATGCGGAATATATTAAGGAAAAAATCAACAGTATCTATAATCAGACCATACAAAGGGAAGAAGCCGGACAGATATCTGATAAGAAAGAGATTGTGATTACAGGGAATCGTTTCCTGGAATACTGCAGGCAATTCAGGATGATTGAGATTGGGAGAAACAGCCTGTTTGAACCTGATGCCAGATTTGAATTCCATACTGAACCACAACCTGTTTTTAATAAAAACTTTGAGTTGCTCACCGAAAAGCTTCTGTTGAACAATGCTGATGGCTATGAAACTTATATCATTTCAGAAAGCGAATCACAGATTGAGAGGTTAGAGGATATCTTTTCGGAAATAAATCCTGAGGCTCATTTTAATTCACTGTTACTTAATCTGCATAGTGGTTTTACTGATAATGATCTGAAAATTTCAGTATATACCGATCACCAGATATTTGACAGGTATCATAAATTCAGAATAAGAGGTTATTTCACGAAGAAAGAGAGTATTTCAGTAAAAGAGCTTACAGGTCTTAATCCGGGAGATTATGTCGTTCATATTGATCACGGTATCGGTAAATTCGGCGGACTTGAAAAGATTGAGGTTAATGGTAAGATACAGGAGGCTATAAAACTGGTTTACAGGGATAATGATATACTATATGTTGGTATTCACTCACTCTACCGGATCTCAAAATATAAAGGGAAAGATAATTCCGAACCAAAAATTTACAAGCTTGGATCGGGTGCATGGCAAAAACTGAAGCAGACAACAAAATCAAGAGTTAAGGACATTGCGAAGGATCTGATACTTCTTTATGCGAAGAGAATGGCTTCTCCGGGATATTCCTTTTCGCCTGATTCCTACCTTCAGCGTGAACTTGAAGCTTCATTTATTTACGAAGACACGCCTGATCAGCTGACGGCATCTATCGCTGTTAAAGAGGATATGGAAGCCGCTCACCCCATGGACAGGCTGGTTTGTGGTGATGTGGGTTTCGGTAAAACTGAAATAGCTATCAGAGCAGCATTCAAATCAGCTTCCGACAGTAAACAAACTGCTGTACTAGTACCAACTACTATTCTGGCACTTCAGCATTACAAGACATTTTCAGCACGCCTCAAGGGATTTCCCTGTAACGTTGAGTATATAAGCCGACATAAAAAAGCTGCCGATCAGAAAAAAATCCTGGCACAATTATCTGAAGGGAAAATAGATATTATTATAGGAACTCACAAGCTCGTGGGGCAAGATGTTAAATTTAAAGATCTCGGTCTCCTTGTTATTGATGAAGAACAGAGGTTTGGTGTTTCTGTGAAGGAGAGGCTGAAGAAAATTAAAGCTAACGTTGATACGCTGACACTCACGGCGACTCCAATCCCACGTACTTTGCAGTTTTCACTTATGGGGGCCCGTGATCTCTCTATTATTAACACACCTCCACCTAACCGGATGCCTATTGTAACTGAATTACATGGTTTTAATGAAGAGATCATTAAAGAAGGTATTGAATATGAGGTTTCAAGAAACGGACAGGTGTTTTTTATTCATAACAGGGTTGAAAATATCAAGCTGATACAGGCACAGATCAACCGCATTTGTCCAAATGTAAAAACTGCAATTATTCATGGCCAGATGGATGGCACTCATGCTGAAAATGTGATGTATGATTTCATCCAGGGTGATTATGATGTATTGCTTGCTACCACAATAATTGAATCGGGACTCGATATACCTAATGCCAATACGATCTTCATTAACGATGCCCATCATTTTGGACTATCAGAACTTCATCAGTTAAGGGGAAGAGTCGGAAGGTCGAATAAAAAGGCCTTTTGTTACCTTCTGGCTCCACCAATGAGCACTCTTACACACGAAGCCAGGAGGAGGCTCAAAGCAATAGAAGAGTTTTCGGAACTTGGCAGCGGCTTTAATATTGCAATGCAGGACCTTGATATAAGAGGATCGGGAAACCTGCTGGGAGGAGAACAAAGCGGGTTTATAGCCGATGTTGGATTTGAAACCTATCAGCGTATTTTAAATGAAGCCCTGATAGAATTAAAAGATGCTGAGTTCAGAGAATCACCGCCAGCTGAAGAAAAAATCACTGTCAATGAAAAACCAGGACCTCAAAAAAAATACATTTCTGATTTTCAGATTGATACTGATTTGGAAATTATGTTTCCCGATGAATATATATCAAATATTTCGGAGAGAATAAGGTTATACAAAGAGCTGAATGAAATTGATTCTGAAGAGGCATTGTGTTCTTTTGAGAAGAGACTTATTGACAGATTCGGCAATATTCCACAATCCGCACAGGCACTTCTGGATATTGTAAGAATCAAGTGGATTGCGATAAAAATCGGAATCGAAAAAATATTATTAAAGAACAACCTGCTTATTGCCTATTTTGTTTCTGATCCGAATTCACAATTTTACAGGAGCAAACTTTTTGTTTCGATAATGAATTATGTAAACAGGAAGTCAAAACAGATGAACATGAAACAAAAAGCTTCGAAACTGAGCCTGACAATTAATGAGATAAGGTCTGTTAAATCGGCTATAAGGGCATTGAATGAGATATTGGAGGATTATGAAAAGAGTGCCTAGAGTTTGGAGTGCCTAAAGTACTTGGAGTTTAACTCAAAAAATAACTTTAGGCACTTTAGCCACTTTAGGCACTTTAGGCACTTTAGGCACTTTAGGCACTTTTTCTTAACTTTGTAATATGAATCTTATAGTAGACATAGGTAATACCAGTACAAAGCTTGCTCTCTATGAAGGTACGGTAAAACTGTCTCAATCAAGGATAAATGAGCTCAGCTGTGAAGAGCTTGAAAAAGAATTAAGTGGGATAAAGACACAAAAAGCTATTGTATCGTCAGTGAAAGAGATACCCCCTTTCATTTACGAGCTTTTCTTGTCTACTATCCCGTTTGTTCATGTACTTTCATCTAAAAGTAAGCTCCCATTCAAAATTGAGTATGATACTCCCGAGACTCTTGGATCTGACCGGATAGCTGCTGTAGCAGGTGCTTTCAATCTGTTCCCGGGCATGGAAATCCTTATCATCGATGCCGGTACTGCCTTAACATTTGATTTTCTTTCAGGGAATATTTACAAAGGAGGCAACATTTCACCAGGACTAACAATGAGATTCAAAGCGTTAAACAAATATACCGACAGGTTACCTCTGGTTTCACAAACCGGAAATTTTACTTTCCCGGGACGAAATACTACCGATGCTATAATGGCAGGAGTGATTGCAGGGATTACATATGAAATAAATGAGTATATTCGCACGTTTGAGAATAAAAAAACTGATTTCAACATTATACTTACAGGCGGGGATAGCGAATTTCTTATAGACAAAATCAATTATCACATCACGTATATGCCTGATATTGTGATTGATGGTTTAAATTATATTCTGGAATACAATGCAAAATAAGCTAATAATTGCCATTTTCATCTCTCTGTTCTCTTTCGCCTACACGGCTTCCGGTCAGAAACTTATTGATTCCCCTTATTCAAGATTCAATCTGGGGACGTTGCAACCTGAAGGAGCGTTCAGAAGTATTGGAATGGGTAGTGTAGGAACAGCTTTGAGAGATAACAGTTCGGTATATATTACAAATCCGGCATCCTATAGCAGCTTCGATACGCTTTCATTTATTTTTGATTTCGGTATTGATTATGGCAGAAATTTCATCTCATCAGGTGATACAAAATTTTCATCAGATGATATAAACTTCCATCATCTTATAATAGGGTTTCCCTTATCGAAACATTGGGGTTTAGCTGCGGGTGTCATACCAGTAAGCTCAGGTTATTATAAAATAACTCAAACAGTTACTTCAACTGATCCGACATACGATCCCAATATCGGGGAATACACTACAAATCATGAAGGCAGCGGAGGAATCTCCAAAATTTTCGTTGGATCGGGTATTCAGATTGGTAAACATTTTTCTGTCGGAGCCAATCTGAGTATTCTATCAGGACTGATACAAAGAAACAATTCCTTTGTATTTTCTGATTCTTATAATGTCTTTAATAATATTAGTACTGAAAAACTTCAATTGGTAGGGATGAGTGCGGATTACGGCGTTCAGTATGCAACCACTTTAAAAAATAAATACTTTCTAAATATTGGTGCATCTCTTAGTTCAGGTAATAATTACAGTTCAAAATATAGTCAGCTGTCACTGAAGTATACAGCGTACGGTGTGAATGATACAGTTACATATGCAGCTGACAATTCAACGAAAACCTTTATACCTTCCACTCTTCGGCTAGGTGTTTCATTCGGGAAGAAAAATAAATTTACCACCGGAGTAGATTACGTAACTACAAAGTGGTCAAAGTCAAAGATTCCCGGTTCAACAGGATATGCTGCTGATACCCGGGAATTTCGTTTCGGTGCTGAATTAATCCCGGACAAGTATTCAAATTTTAGCTATCTGGATAGAATAGAGTATCGTATAGGTGGTCATATCGGTGATAACTATTTAATCATTAACGGAGAACAACTTAGAGAATATGGAGCGAGCATCGGATTTGGTTTGCCGTTACGCACCTTGCAGGGAAATCCCTTCTCAAAGGTGAATGTATATGTTGATTATTCACGGAAAACCGGGTCCCTGGCAAATGATCTGCACAATGAAGGTTATATAACAGTGGGTTTCAGTCTGAATCTGTATGATTTCTGGTTTCTTAAACGGAAGTTTGAGTAGTAGTTTTGCAGGTTAAAATTATTAATCTGATAATTTAGAAATTCACTTGCCCTTTATGAAGAGTCCGTCATCAAAGTTCAGAATCTTTCAGGCAAGTATATCGCTTATTGTTCTAAGCATGATGATTCTGTCGTGTGAAAACAAAATTCCTGTTATACAAAGGGCTGATATCCTGTCACTTCCCACACTTACTGGTAAGATCGTCACAACTATTCTTACTGATTCAGGACGGGTGCAACTTATAATGTCGACGCCCATTTTGGAGCAATACGATAAAGCAACACCTCCATACACTGAATTCAGGTCCGGAATAAAGGTGGTCTTTTTCAATAGCAAGAATGACTCTGTACGGGTAACATCAAAATATGCAAAGTGTACCAATAATAATCTGTGGGAGCTTCACGACAGTGTTGTTGTGATTAATGAAATCAACGAAAAGCTTGAAACTGAAGTGTTATTCTGGAATCAGGAAAAAGATCTTATTTATACTGACCGGTTTGTGAAAATGACCAGTGAAGACGAGTTAATACAGGGAATTGGTTTCCAATCGGATTCTCATCTTACCAAAAGAAGGATCTTTAAGGAGACCGGCATAATAAATATTAAAGATGAGAAATAGTTCACTTCTTGTACTGGAGATTATCTGGATTGCAGTTGGTGTTCTATGTATAACTGCGGGAATCAGGTTCGCTATAACAAGTGGTAGCAGCAAAATCCCTATCTTTGCACTTATGGCTCTGATCTGCTTCGTCTTTGCCTGGATAAGACATAAACAGAGGAAAAAGAGCTAATTTTGATTTATGAATGTAATCCTGATAATACTTCTTGCTATAATTTTGTCCGCTTTTTTTTCCGGTATGGAAATTGCATTTGTAGCATCCAACAGGCTCCGGATTGAACTTGACAGGAAACAGAGAGTATTCGGATCAAGAATAATCAAACTTTTTACAGATAACCCCGGCCAGTATATTGCGACAATGCTTATCGGCAATAATTTTTCACTTGTTATTTATGGTTTGGTATTTTCAAAAATCCTTGGAGTTCTGCTTACTCCTGTTCTGGGTTCCGATCTGTTGGTCCTTATAATAAATACGTTTCTCTCCACTGCAGTCATCCTGCTGGTGGCTGAGTTTCTTCCTAAAACAATTTTCATTATTTCTCCGAATTTTTTTCTTAAATTTTTAAGTATTCCCACCCTGTTTTTCTTTTTCCTGTTTTACCCTATAAGCAAATTTACTCTGGCAGCATCAAACCTCTTCATAAGGATTTTTTTCAAGATAAATCCGGGAGAAAAGAAGCAGGAGAATCTGGTTTTCAGTAAGGTTGATCTCGATCATTTTGTTAATCTGAGTAATCAGAGCAAGGAGGAATCGGAGCCTGAACATAGGGATATCAGGATTTTCCAGAATGCTCTCGATTTTTCTAATGTAAAACTCAGGGAGTGTATGGTTCCGAGGACTGAAATTGAAGCGGTTGAAGTGAGAAGTTCGATGGAACAACTGAAAGAGAAATTCGTCGAAACAAGGCTTTCCAGGATTCTGATTTTTCAGGAGACAATTGACAATATTATCGGATATTTTGAATTAAAAGATATTTTCAGAAACACTTCTGATATAAAGTCAATGATAAGGAAACTGGCAATAGTTCCTGAAACTATGCCGGCTAACAAGCTCCTTAAGTTATTCGTCGAGGAAAAGAAGAATATTGCGCTTGTGGTTGATGAGTTCGGAGGAACATCAGGAATGGTAACTATAGAGGATGTTCTTGAAGAGATCGTCGGGGATATCGAGGATGAACATGATACAACCGATCTAACTGAAAAGATTGTAGGACATAACGAGTATATTCTATCGGGACGTTTCGAGATTGATTACCTTAACGAAAAATATCATTTACACCTGCCGGAAGAAGATGATTATGAAACACTTGCCGGTATGATACTTTT
>Ga0302161_10000463_pt1 | contig 10853 bp, 6 predicted proteins | sample I_Fen_E2_1_FD_193498 | JGI IMG/M metagenome (GOLD analysis project Ga0302161, IMG submission 193498) | Peat permafrost microbial communities from Stordalen Mire near Abisko, Sweden - I_Fen_E2_1 | ecosystem: Environmental > Terrestrial > Soil > Wetlands > Permafrost | place: Sweden: Abisko...
TTATTGCTTTAGTAAAAAAATAGTGAAGTTTAAACTGCACCCTGTTAAATAGACATCGCTTAAAAAACTAGTGTATTATCTACTTAGTGTAGTGATTTTTGGGTGAATAAAAAAGGAGGTATTTAAAATGACTTTTTATCATTTAAAATACCTCCCCATATATTTCTATTTTATTACTAGAATCCAATTATTTAAGAACAACTTTTATAATCTGTTTAATATTTTCATCAAATGAAGTTATTACATTTCTATGAATAACAGGTTGTCCATTAAATTTATATTCTTGGCCATTTATATAAATTTCTTTTACACTATAATCACCATATTCTTTTTTTCCTTCATTTATATATACAATATTAATCATTCTTTCTGCAAAGTTCATTTGAATAGATGCTTTGTTTTCATCATCAAATTGCTTTAATAATATTTTAGGTTCAAATATTAAGTTACCCATTTCACCTTTTACACCAAACATTTCAGTTAATACAGTAAGTATTAGCCAGCTTGCTGAACCAGTCAAATAGTTATACATTCCTCTTCCTTTTTCATTTATATACTCAGGCACACCTGGATAAATTCTACTAACATCAAAGTTGTTACAATGACTATAAAGTGTATCTATAACTTTAAAGCCTTCGTGTACAAATCCTCTTTGATAAAGTGCATTGGCATACATAGTAGCCATATGACTAAAAACTGATCCATTTTCTTTATGGCCATAAGCAAAACCAAACATTCTCCCAAAATCAGTTTTGATTTCGTTGAAATTAGTATTTAACCGATATCCACCAATAGTTTCATCATAGAGATATTTATCAGCAGCTTTAATAATACTCTTAACTTGTTCCTCAGTAGCCGTATTACTCATAATAGAAAATACTTGACCTGTAAGCATCATACGAGTTCCTGATTCTCCATCACCTTCAACCCGTCTTGCATTATTATCATAATAGCCGTTATACCAGCTATATCCTTCACGATTCGTAATCCATTCATTTTTTTGTATGTGCTCTTTAAGCCATTTTGCTTTTCCTTCAATATTTGCAATTAGTTCATCACAATTAAGACTAATAACTTTTCCTCTTATGTTATGTCTACACTTACTGCAATAATCTTTTAGTATTTTTTGTTTTTCATTTACGTTATTGTAAATTTTATCATCACCAGTTAATAGTATTAGTAGTTCTTCTGCAAGTTCTACATTGGTAATTTTCTTTTGATCGCTTAAAATCTTTAATAACTCTGCAATATTAGCAAGATTTCCTCCGTAAAGTGTACTAAAAGCAACACTTTCGCCGTGTTTCTCTGCCATGTCAAGACCATCATTCCAGTCAGCACCATGAAGTTTTAAATTATTATGTTCCCCAACATCATAAAATGCTGTTAAATGTTGTATTAAAAGATGTTCTAAAATAGTTCCTTTATATTTTTCAGAATTCCCAGTAAGTATTTTATTTCCTTGTTTTATATCCCATAAAAGATCTTTTTCTGTTCCTCGTCCCTCTTGAACATCTTTGAAATAGCTTTGTTTCTCTAATAGAAATTCTATATCTCCTGTTTGCTCTATATAAAGCTTTGTAGTTAGGAATGGCCAAGCTCCATGATCCATCCAAACACGTGTGATATTGTTTCTATCTGCTATAAATTCACCTTGCTTCATTCCAATAATTGTGGCATTCGTTCCATCAATACGAACGCCACCAAAGTTATCTAAAAGCATACCGCGAACGTTGCTTGGATCCATAGCTAAAAGAGCTAAGCAATCTTGCCATAAGTCTCTCCAACCTCTCCCCCCTTTACCATAATCATGATGTGGTAAAAATGAGCAACCATAAATTCTTCTAAGCATTGGTTGAAAATTAACCCAATACATCCAATTATTAAATTGCTTATCCTTTGTTTCATATGAAATATTAATTTTTTTATCCCAATATGCTTTTGTCTCTTCAAGAAGCATATCGAAAGCGGTTTCCTTTAAGTCGTTTACTACAATACTATCAAAATCACATTTAGAATCTCCAAATCCAATTGCCACAATATAAGTCTTAGATGAATTTGCTTCAATTACTGAATCTTCAAAACGTATAGCTCCAATTGCTTCATATCCTTCTAATTTAGCATTAGGTTTAATTTTAAAATTCTCATTTAATAAGACACTCTTTGGAATTTCAAAAGATCCACCTTCTCCAATATATTCTTCAACTATTGGACAAAAGCTTATTGGTTTTTCTCCATCTCCTGTTGCAGCAACAACTCCATAAACTACAGTATTTTTTTTATGTCCTCTTTCATCAAATGTTAATGTTGGATTTGCTATAATTCCATATTCAGTAGTTTCTATTCTATTTAAGAGAGATGTTACATGTCTATGATCCCTAATATTATCTGCTGAGCGACAATATAATGGTATTGCTACTGTTGGCGTTATTTTCTTTGATTCATTACTTATATTAGTAATTGTAACTTTCATTAATTCTACTTTTTCATCCGTAGCAGGAACAAATGATATTATTTCACTTTTGATTCCAAACTTCTTGGACTTTCTAGTTATCTTATGCCACATTATACCAGCTTCTAGTTCTGTTTCATCTTTATCATTACTGAAGATTTCAGCTTGTTGAACTGCTGAAACTCCTGTAGCTGACCATGCTCCTATACCATCAATATATACCCAAAAATTTCTCGATGATTTATTATTATGAAGTTCTTCACTGCTAACGGGTGCAAGTAAAAATGTATTTTGCCCCATTTTACAATCACCATTCAGTGTAGGTGTTATACTAGACATAACCCCAGCCTCATTTGCAAGCGGGAAATACATATAGCTATTATTTTCTGGATTTTTAAGTTTAAAAGTTCCTTTATTATTTACAAATTTATAATTTGCCATACTATGAATACCACCTTTGCAATATTTTTAATTTAAATGAATATTGTATTTTTACTTTTTATTTCTACTAATCTATTTTTCTACAAGAATCTCTTTCCATAAGTTCTACTGAAATTATCTTATTGATTTTAAGTTTCGCCTTTTGATTAATTTGTTCTACTAATAAATCAACAGTAGTTTTTCCAATTTCATCACATTTTTGTCTTATGGTTGTTAACTTAGGCGTAATATATTTCGCTAACTCTATATCATCAAATCCTATTATTGAAATATCCTCTGGTATACTCAAACCTGCTTCTTTTATTGCATTAATTGCACCAATTGCTATCTTATCACAGGATGCAAATACTGCTGTTGGTCTTTCTTTAAGCTTTAGTAACTCTTTCATTGCTTTATAACCACCAGAAACATCAAAATTCACTCCATCTGCTATATATCCATCTAATATTTTTAAATTTAATCTATTCATTGCTTTAATATAGCCTTCTTTTCTTATAGTACTTGGCCAGTTATCTGAATAACTTGCACCTGATATATGTGCAATCTTTCTATGACCCAAATCATATAAATAATTTATAGCTAAATTACATCCTTCTACATTATCTGAAGTTACCGTTGATGTATTTTTATTAAACATATCTATTACTACAATTGGGAAATCACTTTCTATAAGCTCTAATGTTTCTTTATCATTGGGATCTGTACAAATTATAGCTATTCCATCTACAGATCTATATTTAAAATATTCTAAAAAAGTATCATTCTTTAATCTATCATTTTTAGAACCAAACAATAATGAGTATCCATGTTTATCTGCTTGCTTTTTAAAGGCTTCTAATACTGCTGAAAAGAACGGATGATTAAGTCCAACTCCAAGATCTTCAAAGTATACAATCCCTAATGTCCATGTTTTCTTAGTTGACAAAAATTGAGCTTGTGCATTTGGTAAAAAGTTTTCTTCATTAAGAATTTTTTGTATTCTAGCTCTAGTTTTATCACTTACATCTGGATAATTATTTATTACTTTTGATACTGTTGTTGGCGAAACTCCTGCAATTTTTGCTATTTCATAAATTGTACTCATACGACCTATTTCTCCTTTTTCTTGTGTGATTCTTTTTTATATACTTTTATTTTTCAACAATAGTATAAATAGAATTTGCTTTTAATTTTATTGTTGTACTTTTATCATCTATTTCTAAGTTAATGAATTTATCTTCATTTTCTTCATTCATAATTACTACACATAAAGTGTTATCTTCATTCATGCATCCAACCGCACATATTTTATCACCAATAACATTACTATAAATTCTTTTTGCATTCTTCTTTATAAATTTACTAAAGTGTGCAATATAAAAAAATGAACTATTATAATGTACTTCTTTTGTTTTACTATCAATTATTATTGGCGCATCACATAAATTGTTAACATGATTTGGTCCACCTGTTTCATCAAGAACAATATTCCAATCAATCCATGCTTCTATATAATTATTTAAATCGCCAATTATATTTCTTCCATATCTCTCTCCAGTATCCCAAGATCCTAATTTTACCCCACCTTCTTGGCATCCTTCTGTAAATATTATATGTTTATCTGGAAACTCATCATGAACTTTAGTTGTATTTGCGAATTCTTCAGACACATACCAGTGTATTCCTGTTCCCCATACATATTTAGCTGCTTCCTTATCTTCAAGTACTGTTTTTGCTCTATCATAAACTATATCTCTATTATGATCCCAAATTATTATTTTCTTATCTTCTAATTTATTATTATGCATTGTAGGTCCTAAAAAATCTTTAACAAAATCTCTTTCTTCTTCAGCCGTATAAAGACAAGAATCCCATACTTGATGTGCTGCTGGTTCATTTTGAACTGTAACTCCCCAAATATCTATATCTTTTTCTTTCATCTTATTTATATATTTCACATAATAATCTGCCCATAATTGCTTGCAATCTTCTTTAAGCTGTCCACCATTATTCATATCTCCATTAGTTTTCATAAACTTTGGAGGACTCCATGGACTTGCTAGTATACTTAAGTTATCATCAGTTATCTCTTTAACACTCCTTACTAATGGAAGTACATATTTTTCATCTCTTTCTAAAGTAAATGTTTCTAATGTTTTATCGCCATCTTCTACATAACTATAGTTTTCTAATGAAAAATCACAACTATTAATATGAACTCTAGCAAAGTTATATCCTATTCCTTTATCTTTATGATAATAAGATTCCAATACTTTTTTTTGTTCATTTTTATCTATTTTTGAAAGAGCATATGCACTTGATTCTGTTAAAGCCCCCCCAAAACCAAGTATATCTTGATATCTCTTACTAGTATCAATTTTAACACTATTTTGACTATTTATCTCTTCACTTACAATAAAATCTTTTGAATCATAACATTTTAACCTGTCATCTGTATTTTTAGATGTTACATATACATTAAATTTATTCATTATTTTTACTCCTAACTTATAAAATAGTAACTTTGATTTCTGCTATTTCTCTATTCCTAATTTTTTTAGCAAATTTTCCACACACTTCATTACCTGTAAATTTAGTTATATTATTTTTTTTATCAATTAAAATAATTTCTTCTACTCTTCCTTTTTCAATTCCAAATGTATCTTTATTATTTTCATTTACATAAACAAGATTTGTCGTACCTAATATTGTAGTAACTAAAACTTTATCTTTGAAGAAATCTTTTGTTAATATTGGATTTAATCTAAACTTTAGAATTCCATCTTCATTAACAAATAGCTTTTCTCCAACCATCATTAATTTCCAAATATTTAGCATTTCTACAGTTGTACCACTTAATCTTGCTACAAAACCTCTTCCATGATTTCTTTCATCTGGATTGCTACTACTTGCAATAAAAGATGAATTTTCCAGTATACTTCTTCCATACACTTCTGGATTCATAAATGGTGGCATTGCAGTTTTTATATCAGTAAAAAATTCTTCATATAGTCCATTTTTAATTAATTCTAAAATATACTTAAATTCCATATGCATAAATATTGATTCTCTTTCAAGCCAACCAGCTGTGAAGCTTCTTGCTCTTCCAATTTCAAAAGATACATCTTCTAATGATTCTGAAGTTTTGTACATCTTTAATTTCTTATCATAAACATAACTGTCCTTTATAGATTTATATATTTCGTGCTTTTCATCATTATCTAATTTTGTCTTAAAATATCTAGTAGGTCCTTCTAAAAATAATGGTAAGAAATTAACTTTGAACGCTAAAGGTTTTATTCCTTCTTTATCATCTATTTCATATTTAGTTACATCATAATACATAAATGTAGGAATATTATCTTCATTCATGTTCTTTGCTTTCTCAATTCCTAAGTCAATTTTAGAAATCATTTTGTTAATTAAACTTTCAATAGTTTTAACTTCTAAATTTAAATTTTTTCCACTTATTAAATATTTAACATTTCCCCTATATTCTTCTCTTATTGTAGAAACACTGTCCCAATATTCTAACTGACTTAATTCATCATTTAAATTTAACGAAAGAATATTTTCTACTTCTGATATAGCTTTATAAAATTCTTCTGGCAATTTTATTGAATTTTCTACAACTGCTATATTTTCCTTTATAAATAATAATAACCTTTTTAGTTCTGCAGTTTCTGCGAAGCTCGAACCTAGTAGTCCTGGAAGTCCATTCATTGCATCATTCCAACCTGGCTTTCCTGATTCCATTTCTATTCCAAATCCCATAGGATCTAAAGTCATAAATTTAATTCCTGCAAGAATTAATAATTTTGCAAATAAATTTGTTTTATACAAATTACCATTACTATCGTAAATCCAGTTATCTAATAAATTCTCCTTTTTTCCTAAAGCCACATATTGTCTAATTTTTTTATCATCAACTATATATTTATCTTTTCTAGGTAATACCCATTCTGGAGAATTATAAAATTTATAATTTTCGTCTTCAATTAATAATTCTTTTATTTTATCTGGATAAACATTTAAATATTCTTCAATCAAATCAAGATTGTATGTCCAATGATCACTCCAGAAGCCTTCCCCAAAGTCTGCTTCTACAGCTTCGCTACACATTTCTATAATATCATTCATGATTTCATTTATTTCTTTTCTTCCAATACCTTTTATGACTCTTAATGAGGAATACAATTCGCCTACAGTAAATTTATCATCTAGGATTTTTACTAATTCTTCACTTTCATAAACCCTTACTAAATTTAATATATTTTCTTTTTTACACTCATCAATATAGAATTTCTTTCCTTTTATCACTAAAGGATTATACCCATCAAGCTGTATTAAATTATTAAATAATTTAATATTTTCAGTTCCTGTAAATGGGTGAATATATACATCCATTCTTCTATTTTGATTTACATCTCTAAAGTTTCCATTTCCTTGTGAATAGAAATTAGGCTCTATACTAAAGAAATTATAATCTCTTTCTAAATCTCCATGTTTTCTTGAATATACATAATATATCTTTTTATCTACATTACCAAATTCTAGTGGGTATCCACCTCTTAAGACATTATCTATATAACATTGTTTTACATAATCATCAAACAGCGGATATGACGTTCTAGTTTGCACATTCTTGCCTATGTTCTCAATTATTTCATTACTTTCATTTACCTTAGCATTAAAATATTCTTTATCACATATTTTCCTTAATGCTTTGCTAACATCATCACTATTATTCATATATCCTATATAACTATAAATATATGTTCCATCATTTTCTTCTAAACAAATTGATTTTCCTGTAAATGCACAAGGAACTTTATTGTTACAAATATTATTAGTATTGAGTAAAATTCCAATATCACTATTTTGAAATTCTACTGGCTCTTTTAAAGATGTATCATATCCAAATATATTTTCTGGATCAATTATCGGGCTTAAGATATTTTCATTTTCATCAAAGGCTACGTAAAAATAGCTATTTTCTACTTTATCCATTTTTGCTGTATCTCCAGTAGAAGATCTCACCTTAAATATAGCACTTTTATCTTGCTTAATTTCTCCTTCCATCCAACTTCTTAAAGTGTTTGCCATTTCTTTATATTCTTTATTCTTAGCTCCATATGGTAATATGGCAGATAATCCATCTAAAATTTCAATTTCAATTTTCTTATGTGATGTATTTACAACCTCTACTTTTCTTCCTAAAGCCGAAAACTCTTCATTTGGAAGTGTAAAATAAGTAATTTCTACATTTAAGTTTAATTCATTATTTATTTCCAATAATCTCAATTCATTATTTTTCATTTTTATTATTCTTTTTATATTTTCATTTGTAGTCATAGAAAATGGCTCAAAAATAAATTCCTTTTCTTCGCTTTTAACCTTTATAAAAGTTCTAAATCCATTGCTATACACCATTTTATAAGCTTCATTAGCTGGAAAGAATTCCATTATACAATTACTTTTATCCCTTATTCCAATACTACTTATGGCTTGTCCTCTGTTAACATAAAATGACCACATAGGAATTCCTTCTACACCAGCAATACCTGATAAAAAACTAGCAAAAGGAGCTTTCTTATCATAATTCTCTATAACATAAAATCCCAATTCATCTATATAATCATTTTTTATTATATTTTTTGCTTTCATAAAACACCTCTTACTCACTTAGACAATTTGTTAATTTAAATCTATTCAATTTAAATTCATTATTTTTATTCTTTAACCCCTCCTGCTGATATACTACTAATGATATATTTTGAGAAGAACATAAAGGCTAACATTACTGGTAATACTGATATAGCAACTGTTAAGTAGGTTCCGCCTAGATTAGTGGTTAAATCTTTTGATGCACTTAATGAACCCACCATTACTGGTAAAGTAAATTTATCTGGCGAGATTAATAATACTAATGGAATTAAATAGTTATTCCAAGACCCTATAAATACACCAATTGACATTGTAGCTATACCTGGCATCATTATTGGTATAGCAATTTTATGAAACATTTTAATTTCGCTTGCGCCATCCATTCTTGCTGCCTCAATTATTGACATTGGTAATACTGAAGTCAAATATTGTCTTAAGAAAAATACTATAAAAGGACTCGCTATAGATGGTATTATAAGTGGTAAATAACTATCCATTAAATTCATATTATTTATCAAATCATAAAATCCCAATAATCCCAATTGAGCTGGAACCATCATTAAAACTAAGATTATTGTAAAAATAAAATTTTTACCTTTAAACTCATATATGGCAAAGCCATATGCAGTTAAAGCTGAAAAGTATCCAGTGAGAACTGTTGAGAATATTGCTATAAACAAACTATTTCCAAGTCCTCTAAATATATTAAAATATCCAGCCATTAAAGCCCAGTTAGCACTTAAAGAACTTCCTGGAATTAATGTAAATCCGGATATTATAGCTTGACTATTACGAGTTGCATTGACTAACATAACTAAAAATGGGCCTAAACATAATACACTTAACAAAATTAATGCTAAATATACAATCCCTTTTTTAACTTTTGTGCCCATTATTTTGCCTCCTTCTTTTTACTTGAACCATACATTGATTTAAATGTAAATGCTGAACATATTGCTATTATAAAGAATAATGCATATGCAATAGCAGCAGAATAACCTACATTATTATATTTAAATGCTGTATTATATAGATACATAACCATAGTGTTTAATGCACCTGATGGAGCTCCAAGACCATCTGTAATCAAGAATGGAAGGTCAAATATTTGAAGTCCTCCTATAAGTGAAGTTATAGCCACATATATTAATATTGGCTTTAGAAGCGGTAACGTTATTTTACCAAATATTGTCCATCTTCCAGCTCCATCAATAGTTGCCGCTTCAAAATAATCTTTTGATATACCTTGAACTCCTGCCATAAGAACTATAAATGAGTTTCCAAACCACATCCATGCTCCAACAACTGCAACAACAATAACTGCCGTTCCTGGCTGTCCCAACCAATCTATTTTATTATTAATCACTCCAAAATTGACTAAAATTTGATTAAACGAACCAAATTGCCAATCCATTAAATTTTTAAATAAAAAGGCTACTGATGCTACTGAGATTAAATTAGGTAGATAAAATAAAGCTCTAAAAATACCCAACCCTTTAATTTTATATTTTATATCACTAAATAATATAGTTAATAAAAATGCTAAACCAAGTTGAAGAACAATGTTAATTCCCCATATTTTTACTGTATTACCAAATGCACTCCAGAAGAGCTTATCACCTATAACACGAGTATAATTACTTATTCCAATAAATCTTGCTTGACCAAATCCATTAAAATTCGTAAAGCTTAAATATAACGTTCTAAAAATAGGATAGATACTGAATATTACAAAGATAATTAAAAAAGGTAGTATAAATAGATAACCCCATCTATTTACATCTTTTATACTTTTTTTTCTTTTAATTTTGATTGGCATAACATCTATGTTTTTTTCTGTAGTGCTTATATCTAAATTCAACATTCTCACCTCTATCAAAATTTCTATAATAAATTTTTTATTTAAAGGTGAGGAAAATCCTCACCTTTAATTAATTATTTAGGTACTGCTATTTCTGGGTATATAGTATTAACATTTTTATAGAAATCTTTTAAAGCATTATCTTTTGTCATTTCGCCTTTTTGAATTGATATGATTGCTTGTCCAAAGAATTTACCTATATTATCATCATATTTAGTAACTAATGAATAATCAACTTTCTTAGCTTGTTCTAGCCAGAATGCATAAGTCTTTTGGCCACCGAAAGCTGGATTTTCCATATCTTTATTAGCTTCTAATGCTTCAACATTTGAAACAACATCACCCTTTGATTTTTCAATCCACCATTGTGCAGTATCTTTATTAAGTGTACAGTATTTAATGAAGTCCCAAGCTGCTTGCTTGTTCTTACTAAAGCTACTAATAGCCATAAATGTT
>Ga0302161_10000465_pt1 | contig 10836 bp, 10 predicted proteins | sample I_Fen_E2_1_FD_193498 | JGI IMG/M metagenome (GOLD analysis project Ga0302161, IMG submission 193498) | Peat permafrost microbial communities from Stordalen Mire near Abisko, Sweden - I_Fen_E2_1 | ecosystem: Environmental > Terrestrial > Soil > Wetlands > Permafrost | place: Sweden: Abisko...
GAGATTACTTTTTTCTGGAAGTTGTATATCGTACGAATTCCCGCAGTGATTCTTTAACCTCAGAATCAGCGTATGAATCAAGGATAGCCAGGGCTTTGTCGCGGTATTGATTCATCTTAAGTTCTGCATAATCCAGTCCTCCGTACTCTATAACAAAACTTATAACCTCAGATATTTCTGATTTTGTTTTTTTCCTGCTCCTGACTATATTTATGATATGTCTCCTTTTTGAATTTGCAGAATTTTCGAGGGCATATATAAGAGGAAGAGTTATCTTTTTTTCTTTAATATCATTTCCAACAATTTTACCGGTTATCCCTGTTCCTTCATAATCAAGAATATCATCCCTGATCTGAAATGCAATTCCAATATTTTCACCAAGTTCCTTCATTAGCTGGATGGTTTCTGCATCATCAGATACCGATCTGGCGCCACAAGCTGTACAAGCTGCAAGCAATGCAGCAGTTTTGCTGATAATGATCTTAAAATAATCTTCTTCTTTTATGTTTAGTTTTCGTGCTTTCTGAAGCTGTAAAAGTTCACCTTCCGACATTGATTTTACAGCTTCGGAAATAATTTCGAGCATGTCATAGCGGGAATTTTCAACACAGATATGCATCCCGGTTGAAAGCAGGTAATCACCAAGAAGAACAGCTATTTTTGAATTCCACAAAGCATTTATTGAAAGTGAACCTCTCCTTTCATTCGCATCATCAACTACATCATCATGAACAAGTGAAGCAGTATGGAGAAGTTCAATACATGTTGCCGCAATATAGGTCGATTCGACAATTTCACCATTAAGTCTTGCCGTCAGAAAAACAAGCAATGGTCTCATCTGCTTACCTTTGCGACGAAGTATGTAGTTCAGGATTATATTGAGCAATGGGATCTTACTGCGCATTTTTCTGCTGAAATAGGCTTCAAATTCAGCCATTTCATTTACAACTGGTTTCTTTATACCGGTGAGAGCAGACATAAATATTTATTTATTTCAAATATAATAAAATCGCAAGCCAAAGATTCTCTTTTGTTTAATACTTCATTTCTTTATAAAAATTTTCTTCTGCAGCCAGGCATCTTTTATCATATCGACATATTTATATATATTTACATCATGAAATATTTAAAGTATGGAATTTAAAGAACTTACTCCCGAGAGTTTAGAAAGAGCCGCTGGGATGCTAAAAGCAATAGCACATCCTGTACGTATTACAATCGTGGGATGTCTTGAGGATGGGAAGAAAAGAACTGTAACTGAAATTCATAAACATCTAGGAATAGAACAATCAACAGCCTCACATCATCTTGGTATTCTGAAGGATAAAGGTGTCCTGGCTTCAAAGAGAGAAGGCAAAAACACCTGGTATTATCTTAAGCATGAAAATCTGAAAACTATTTTGAATTGCGTAAGCAACTGTTGCCAGCCCTGACGAACAATTTCATAAATAATAAAAAAAATTCTGTCAGGAGAAGTTCCTAAACATTCTTTTCTGAAATAGTACTATTGCTATAACCCCACAGGTTATTGAAGAGTCCGCAACATTAAAGACAGGCCTGAAAAAGACAAGCGATTCCCCCGGTCTGTATGGTGACCATAACGGCCAATGCGTATCAATTACAGGAAAGTAGAACATATCAACCACTCTCCCATGCAGAAAAGAAGAATAGCCACCTCCCGGAGGGAATAATATTGCATGCTGATTAAAGCTCTCGCTGAAGATCATGCCGTAAAAAGCACTGTCCAGAATATTTCCTATAGCACCTGCCATAATAGCACTCACAGCAAGAATTAGTCCTAGGTTAGCTTTTTTGCTGATTAGAGTAGAAAGGAACCATCCAATTCCAAAAATAGCCAAAACCCTGAAAACGCTTAAAACAAGTTTGCCGGGTTTCCCCCCCATTTCCATACCGAATGCCATTCCGTTATTCTCTATGAAGTGGAGAATACCCCAATTACCAAAGAGGTGAATTTCCTGCCCGATCACCATATGAGTCTTTATCCAGATCTTCAAGGCCTGATCAATAAGCAGGATCACAAATATTAAGAGGATAGCTTTTTTGCCTGTAGACATTATTCTTATAATTATTTAAGGAGCGCAAAATAGTAAAAAAAATGAAGACAACCATTTTCATCTGTTAAAAGAAGGGGCTGTCAGAAGGGATCACTGAACCCTGGCCGGCACTCCGTGTTATTTTCCATGGAGTAGCAGGGGTATTTAATCACTTCGAACAGCCCCGAAAATTATATCTGAGTGTTTTGGTGTCTTTTATTAATTCTACAAGGAGATATCTGGATCTGCCTGATGCTTAAAAAGATCAAGGTTCACTGAGAGCATCATTGTTAATGCCAGCAAAACAAAAAGACCAATATTCCCTGCCAGATAAGCAAAATCATTCAGGGTCAATAAAATGAAGATAAATGCAAAAAGCAAAACAAGTAACCCTGAAATCAGGTAAACCGTAAACCGGTTTTTAAGCAGTTTCATCAGATAGAATGAGATCAGAAAGATTATTGATGACGAAGCGGTCAGATATGCAAAATTGAAACCGATATATTCACTCAATGCTGTAAGAAGAGAAAAGAAGAGAACCAGGCCTAATGCCACCATAATGTACTGAAATACATGTATTTTCTCTTTAATTGCGAGTTCTGAGAAAATCAAGGCCATAAAAGTAAGTGCGATAAAGAGGATCCCGTATTTTGCACTTCTGAGGGATTTCTGATAGTGATCAACCGGAAGAATGAAATCCACGCCAAATGAATCATTCCCTGTATTATATGCTTTACCTGACCATGTCTGCGGGAAGTTTCTGTTGAGATTTGTAACAAGCCATTTAGCATTGAATCCTGATTCATTGAGCAATCTCTCAACAGGAAGGAAGTTTCCCCTGAAGCCAGGGGATTTCCATTTTGAATTGATGACTACCTCTGTTGTTTTCCCAACTGGTGTAAAACTCAATCCATCTGACCCGGAAAGTTTTAAGCTTTCAGAAAATGAAAACTTTTTGTCCCTTATAGTGAGATTTGCCGGGAAACTTATTCCGGTAGTGAAAAGATCGGCATCCTTCAGGCCCGGGATAGCCTCCAGGATTCCGGTGTCAGTCTTTAACTGTATAGTGCCTTTTAGTCCACGGTTATCGCTGATCCCCATTGTAAAATAGGCATCCTTCCAGAGAACTTCACTGTTACTGTCTGCAATCAATTCAGGAATCACAAAATATCCTGAAATATTCAGGTCGGCAGTATAAACAACTGTCTGATATATACTTCTGTGTCTCTTTTCGGTTTGAACATCTCCTTTTATGGAAAGAGACTCCGGCATAAAGTGAAAGACAGATACGTATGGGTCAATCTCCTTTTTTGAAGGGAATATCCGGACAGGGATATTGAGTACAGGACCGGATATGATCTGCTGCCCGGCCCATTGAAATGCTATTTCTTTTTTTACCTCTTCTGCATTTTTTTGTCTTTCCCTTATGATGGATTTTATCATTTCAAGCGGGATGAGCAGAAAAAAACCTAAGAAAGCCAGCACCACTATTTTTATTGTAAGTGAATACTGCAATTTTTTGTTGTCATTAATTTCAATTTTCATCGGAGTAATTATTTAATTAAAAGTACTTTGAATTGCAAAGTGAATATGCAAAAAAAATATTATGCCTTTATGATATCTTCAAGAGCCTTAATATGATCGCGGAACAGCGAAGCGCCGGTTTCTGTTATTGAATAACTGGTATTTGGCCGTCTTCCTATAAACTGTTTATTTACTGTGATGAGGGCGTTTTCTTCCAGAGCTTTCAAATGACTTGCGAGATTCCCGTCTGTTACACCCAGTGTTTCCTTGAGACTGATAAAATCATACGATTCATTTACAATAAGAACCGACATAATTCCAAGCCTGACCCTGTTCTCAAATAACTTGTTTAATCTGGAAATTGCTTCTTTCATCATTTGTATTTTCTATACATGATCAGTCCATAACAGATATGAAGAGCTCCAAAACCTATAAGCCAGAAAAGGAGTGTTATTGTGGGAAAAAATGCGGAAGCGAATCCTGTGATTAATTCAGCCAACCCTAGATAAAAGACTTCACTATAGGTAAATTTACCGGCATTTATAAGAGCAAGGCCATAAAAAATAAGCATAGCAGGCACAATGAGTTGCCACTGATTCTGAAAATACAGAACAATTATAAAAATGGATCCCGCTATAAGCGGTATAAAAAGATTAAGTAGAAGTCTTTTTGATACAGGGGTCCATATCTTCTGACCACTTTCACGGGCCTTCCTGAAAGAAAAGTAAAATGATCCGGCAAGTGCGATAGAGAGCACAATAAGTGCATCTGCCACTATTTGTATTTTCACGGATGAGAACTCTTTATCTGAAAGTGTTGAAACCATATCATTGATAAAGAAAGTCCTGCTTTTAAGTATTCCATATTGAGCAACACAAGCGCCTGCGATAGCAGTCACCCCGGCAAAAATCCCTGACAATCCGCTCAAAGAAAGAAACCGGGAAGATTCTTCCATGATCTTTTTGATGGTTTTTATGTCATCAGAATAATCTATTTTCTTTTCCATAGGAGTATGTTAAAAGTACTTTGCCTTACAAAGTAAAACAGAATTATTCAAAGATCAAAATTTTATTAGCAGAAATAATAAATCCATGTCGTATAGAAGGCATAAAAAAACCCGGTCGGGCCGGGCTTTCTTTATCATTTACTGGCATACAGTATTTATCTTATTGGAATCCCAGCAGTACCAGTTAGAATCTCCAAGATAATCTTCTGATTTTACATGACCTTCATGAGTTGTTGAATTCCATTCGACACTTATGTCTGAAAACTTCACATTATTAAAGTAATGAATTGTATAATAGGCATTTAAAGCATTGGATGTTAAGCCATATATAATAAATCCACCTTTGTAAGTGTCGTTTTTGACATAGGAATATTTTATAGTTCCAATTCCAGTGGCGCTTTTTGTCCAGTCAATCTGAAGCAGGGCATCAGTAACCAGCGGGCTTTGATACAGGGTCCATGATCCTAAGGTTCCATCAAGTTTGGAGGTGCCTTCAAACCAGAGAAAATCTGTAAAACTATTGGTGCCGTCTTTGGAAATATACATTTTCCACTGAACATCACTAGTCCTGATCAGTCCTGTAAGTCTTGCTTTATAGACATCATTTAAATAAGTGACAGTATAACTCCATTCCCAGTTTTTTGTTGAAACATAGGCAGGTGTTTTGCCGATTGCCGTCTGAAAGGCAAGAACAGGAATGGCAAGTGTTGAATTTATTATAATCTTCCAGACACCAGCGGCTGTTGCAGCAAATGCCCAGTTACTGTTTGCATTGCCTTTATCGTCGGACACAAATTCCAGTGACTTTTTTGCAGTGGCAAAGTTGCTGAAATCAATTGTCATAGATTCTGCAGGTGGCAAGGTGGGTGGCTCTCCTTTGTCTTTTTTACATCCGGTGAAAAAACCTGTGGAAACAGCAAGTATAAATAAAATAGGAATTATCTTTTTCATAGGGAAACAGATTAAGTTTAATATTTAAACGTTTTTGAACTTAATATATTACAGGTTATTTGCAAAGATATAAAGTCAAAATCTAAAAATTGCATCTATTCATTTTATTTATTATATGAGAAATTATATGAGTAAAAACTTTATCTATGATTTTGTTGTTATTAATGAAACTGAGAGTTAAGATTTGTATTCAAACCAGGTCTTTCGCCGGAATTTTTGAAAGTATAGAGGAATGATCGCGTGTTTAACTATCTTTATCTAATTATTTTATAGAACTGAATAAAAATAAGCCTGATATTAAAATATATCGATCAATTTTATATTTTTGAGTTTGATGGATTTTGGAGGGAGCAGCTGATTTAATTCTGATAGTTAAGTATTAAATACTCTAGATTTTGCTACCATGTACAGGAATTTTCATGCAGGAATAATCAGACTTTTATTTCCTTTTATTTTCCTTTTCTCTTCTGTCAGTCCGGGTCTTTCAAATTCACCGCAGGTAGGTGGTAAAACTAATGTTCAGACAAAAGCTATAAATAAAGAACAGAAGAAAGACACTACTAAAGTTCAGGTTAGTAATACAACCAAAGCTCAGGGAAATGACACAACCAAAGCTCAGGGCCGGGACACAACAAAAATTCAGAAAAAAGACAGTCTGAATTTACAGGCAAAAGACACAGTAAACCGTCAGGTGCCCGATTCAATTATATACAAACGGACGGATTTCACGGCTGAGGATCTTATTCGTGGCGAAAGGCTCTTTTACGGCCTGGTCTATTTAGGGGATAAATCGATCAGTTGTGCATCTTGTCATAATACACAGGTTTCAGATACCCTGAACTGGAATCCGGACGCACTGGAAATTTCCAGAAAATATCTCGGAAAGAACGCCTATGCTCTCAGCAGGGTTCTGCTTAAGCCAGCAGGGGCCAAGATGAAAGTGGTTCATAAGGGACTTCAGCTAACGGCAGAAGATATTGTTCTGATCAAGGCATATATGGATAAATTTGTGAATATCGGACTTAAAGAAAATAAGCCGGTTATTACTAACCTTTTATTACTCATTATTGCCTTCGTATTATTCTTTATATCAGCTGTTGATATTGTAATCAAGAGGATATTTAAAAATCAACGGATTAACTGGGCCATTCTTACCATTACAGGAGTTTTTATAACGTGGATCCTTGCCGTTAATGCCATAGCATTAGGAAGGGCGAAAGGTTTTGCTCCGGCTCAGCCGATAAAATTTTCGCATTATGTACATGCCGGACAGAACAAAACAGATTGCAATTATTGTCATTATACTGCGAAAACCAGCAAAACAGCAGGAATACCTGCCGGCAGTATCTGTTATAATTGCCACTTCCTTGTCAGAAACGGAACCCGGTCAGGGGCTACCGAGATAGCTAAAATAATAGCCCACCTTGAACAGAAGAAAGCTGTTGAATGGGTGAGAATATATAAACTTCCTGATTTTGTTTTTTTCAGCCATGAACAACATGTGAGTGCCGGTCAGATTAATTGCGAAGCCTGCCACGGAAATGTAAAGGAAATGAACAGGCTTTACCAGGTAGCTGACCTGTCTATGGGATGGTGTATTGATTGTCACAAAACCAGGAAAGTGAATATTTCAAACGGATATTACAAAGCATACTATCCGACTTTTTATGATTCTTTACGGGCCGGGAAGGTTGACAGCATTAGGGTTGTCGGAATTGGCGGCAGGGATTGCGGTAAATGTCATTACTAATAATAGCAATAGAATTCCTGAGGAATGAGAAAATATTGGAAAGATATTGAGTCAAGAAACAAGTCGAATGAAGTTGCCTTAATCAAAGCGACGGCAGAGAATGGGACCCCATTACTCGACCTGGTGAGTGATCAGAATATGGAGCTGCATGCTTCCAGAAGGGACTTTCTGAAATTGTGTGGTTTCAGTTTTGCAGTAACTGCTCTTGCTTCATGCCGTCAGCAGATAAGTAAAGCAGTACCATATGTAACTGCCCCTCCTGAAATGATACCGGGTGAAGCCCTCTATTACGCATCAAGTTATGTTAATGGAAATGACTATTGCAGCATAATTGTCAAAACAAGGGATGGCAGGCCGATTAAGATAGAAGGAAATCCGGAATCTCATATTACAAGAGGAGGCACGAGTGCTAGGGTACAGGCTTCAGTGCTTGATCTGTATGATGGTCACCGTTTCACCGGCCCTTTGGTTGACGGGAAACCAGTTTCCTGGGATTCAATTGATACTGATATAGCTGGAAAACTTGAAAAAATAGCTGAAGAAAAAGGCACAATAGTTCTTCTCACGCCTACTATCTTCAGTCCGGCCACGGAAGCAATTATAAGTGGTTTTCTGAAAAAATTCCCCTCTTCAGAATGGGTTCAATATGATGCGATCTCCTATTCTGCGATGCTGGAAGCCAATAAGATAAGCTTCGGTAAACAAGTTATACCAGAATACCGATTTGACAAAGCTGATCTGGTTTTGAGTTTCGGAGCTGATTTCCTCGGAACCTGGCTTTCTCCTATTGAATACACACGACAATTTAGCTCCAGAAGGATTCCTGAGAATGATATGAACTGGCTGATACAGCTGGAATCTAATCTCAGCCTCACAGGCAGTAACGCTGATAAAAGAATTCAGATAAAACCCTCTCAGGAGTCTGCCATTTTGCTTAATATTTATAAAGAGATTGTCAAATCGGTTGAAAACAGGAATATTGATGTTCCTGCTTCCGTTTTGGATGTAAGTAAGATATCCGGAAAGCTACTGTTATCGAAAGGTAAATCCCTCGTTGTATCGGGGTCAAATATTAAACAGGTTCAATTGCTTGTTAACGAGATCAACCGCCTTCTTGGAAATATCGGGCAGACAATTTTGTTTAATTCATATCTGAGAACTCATGCAGGAATAGATTCCGACATGGACAAGCTTATCGGAAGAATGGAGAATGGTAAGGTGAAAGGAATCCTCATCTGGAATGTAAATCCTGCTTACAACTTGTATAAAAATGAAACATTTGTTGAAGGGTTGAAAAAGGTAGGACTTACAATAGGGTTATCAGGTTCTCCTGATGAAACAAGCAGCCTGGTGCAATATATCTGTCCTGACAACCATTACCTGGAAAGCTGGAATGACGCTGAAGCTAAGAGAGAATATTTCAGTTTGATGCAACCGGCAATCAGTCCGATATTTAATACAAGGCAAATGACTGATTCCCTTTTGAAATGGTCAGGTTCAACTCTTCTTTCCTACGATTTTCTGCGTGCGTACTGGGTTGAAAACATGATGAAACGCCAATCAGAGTTCCATGACCCTGTAGCCTTCTTTGATCATATGATTCAGAAAGGCATCTTTGAACCGGCTTCTGCTGCAGAAAAAGAAAGCGGACAGGTTTCTGTTCCGTTTTATCCTGCAGCTGTAAATGTCACCGGGAATAGCGATAAGAATATTACTGAAATTGTTTTATATGAATCTGTAGCTCTGGGAGAGGGAAGACAATCCAATAACCCGTGGCTGCAGGAATTACCTGATTCCGTAACGAAAATCTGCTGGGACAATTTTGCGTCTGTCTCGCCTGCACAGGCTAAAGAAAACAACTGGACTGACGGAGATGTCTTAAGATTCGGTACGATTGAATTGCCTGTGCATATTCAACCCGGACAGGCATATGGGACTATAGGTGTTGCTCTGGGTTACGGTCGTACAAATTGCGGCAAAGCAGGTGATGGCGTAGGGGTAAATGTCTGGCCATTACTGACATCCGAAAATGGAAATATTGTTCATAGGACCAAGTTTGATCACATTGAAAAGACTGCTAAAATATACCTTTTTGCACAGACACAGACTCATCATAGCATGGAAGGCAGAGCCTTGGTACGCGAAGCTGAATTGGATGAGTTCAAAAAGAATCCTGCTGCCGGTAATGAGTTGCATGCATACAATGTTGAACATAACGAAAGTTTGTATAAGATGAGGACATATCCTCATCATCACTGGGGAATGGCAATCGATCTGAGCAGATGTACAGGATGTGCAACCTGTGTTATAGCCTGTCAGGCAGAAAATAACGTGCCTGTGGTAGGTAAAGAGGAAGTACACAGGGTACATGAAATGCACTGGATGCGAATTGACAGATATTTTACCGGTGATGAAGACAATCCTGAAGTAGTTTTCCAGCCCGTATTGTGTCAGCATTGTCAGAATGCACCATGCGAGAATGTTTGCCCTGTTGCTGCTACAAATCATAGTTCCGAAGGATTAAATCAGATGATATATAACCGTTGTTTCGGTACAAGGTATTGCAATAATAACTGTCCATATAAGGTCCGTAGATTTAACTGGTTCAACTACAGTGCAGCCGGGACACTAACGGGTAATCTGAGAGACAAAGAAGGAATGACCGGGGATCTGCGCAAAATGGTACTTAATCCTGATGTTACGGTTCGTGCACAAGGAGTTATTGAAAAATGTTCCTTCTGTATTCAGCGGATCCAGGCAGCCAAATTAAAGGCAAAATATGATAACCGGGCACTTTATGAGAATGAAATTCAAACTGCATGTTCACAGAGTTGTCCTGCACAAGCGATAGTTTTCGGAGATATGAATGATCATGAGAGCGAGCTTGTCAAACTCATCAACAGCGGCAGACGATATAATCTTCTTGAAGAGTTGTTCACAATGCCATCTGTTAATTATCTGACCAAAATAAAAAACAAAATATTGTAAGTAGTAATTCTTATTAATATGTTTCAATCTCCTGTACGGGATCCTCTAATTGAAGGCAGCAATACTTATAAGAGTATTACAAGCGACATTCTTAACCCGATGATGAATAAGGCCAGTAAGTACTGGTATATGGGGATGACATTAGCCACCATGGCTATGTTTTTTGGTTTATTCATGATTTTCTGGACTGTCTGGCAGGGAATCGGAACCTGGGGAGAAAACAGAACAGTTGGCTGGGCCTTTGAAATAACCACATTTGTTTGGTGGATAGGTATCGGTCATGCGGGTACATTCATTTCTGCGATTTTACTTCTATTCAGGCAGAAATGGAGAAACAGCATTAACCGTTCAGCAGAGGCTATGACAATATTTGCAGTGATCTGCGCAGCACTTTTTCCTCTGATTCACCTTGGCCGTCCACTTCTTACTTTTTTCATCTTTCCTTATCCTAATACCAGGGGTCTGTGGGTCAACTTTAATTCACCATTGGTCTGGGACGTTTTTGCCATATCAACTTATTTTACTATTTCGCTTGTATTCTGGTATGTAGGGCTTATTCCGGA
>Ga0302161_10000467_pt1 | contig 10824 bp, 9 predicted proteins | sample I_Fen_E2_1_FD_193498 | JGI IMG/M metagenome (GOLD analysis project Ga0302161, IMG submission 193498) | Peat permafrost microbial communities from Stordalen Mire near Abisko, Sweden - I_Fen_E2_1 | ecosystem: Environmental > Terrestrial > Soil > Wetlands > Permafrost | place: Sweden: Abisko...
TAACGTTGTGAATTACTCAGAATTTTAGATAAATATTTGCTTTTATAATGCTAAAATCTCATATTAAAATTTAAGCTAATAAATGCTCTTTACAAACTCTTTTCACCCACACTCTCAAAGGCTACTTTTATCATACCGCTTTCTATCAACGTTTCAGCACTGTTGACTCTCTGTAAGTGCGCATATAGTTTTATCTCCTTCTCAGCGATTTAAAATATATTTATTTGTTATTTATGTAAAATTATTTTTTATTCTACTAATTATCTCGTTTAATTTATAATATGTATTGTTTTATAATTTACCATTCTATTGTTTATATGTAAATTATTTTTTATTAACTTTAAATATAATATGAATTCTTATAAAATTATATTAATTAATTCTATATCATACTAAATTCAATTAAATAAAAATTTAATTGCTGCTAGTTAAACTTATTATTTTCATCTTAGTATAATTGTATTTCTCTAATGATACATCAAATACTATCCCACTACTTAAGAATACAGTGTTATTTAAAACTAACGTTGGATCATCTTTGTTTAAATTTAAAAGTTGTGCTTCTTCTTCATCTAATTTTTCACAACTTATTACCCTATCCGCAAATCCAACTTTTAATTTTAAATCATTTATAATATAACTATATATAGAATTTGTACATATTTCTTCATTTAAATACGTAACTACATCTTTATTATAATACGATTCTTCTATTTCCATTGGTTCTCCATTTAAATATCTTACACGTTTAACATAGTATACTTTAGCATTAACTTTACATTTCATCTTATCTGCTAGTTCTTCTCCAGCCTCTATTAATGAAAACTTTAATACTTTACTTTCTAACTTATCGCTAGGATATGTCTTAGTTAATCCATTCATTTCTTTCATATCTACACAACCTAGTTTGGAGAACTCTCTTAAAAACACTCCACTACCCTGTACTCGATAAATATATCCTTTACTAACCAATACATCTATTGCTTTTCTTATAGTGTTTTTACTAACATTAAGCTTTTTCATTAAGTCTTCTTCCGTAGGAAGCTTCTTACTAACGTTATATTTCCCTTCAACTATTTCTTTTTCTAATATATTTACAACTATTTCGTATTTTGTTTGCATATTTATATTTACCTCACATTAATATTTAACTACTTTAATATTAATATAACAAATTTACATATTTTTATCAAAGTATTCCCATCTAGTATTCCTAATATTAAAGCTAATATTATAGTATTTGAGCTTTTTAAATATTTTCATTCCTTGTCCTTTAACGAAGCACATACTTCGCTTCCTAAAAACAATCTCATATTAATTTTAATTTAATAGCTTTTTAATAAGCAACCCCAATATTTCTTTAGCATATCACACTTAGAAATATTGGGGTTCTAATTTTATATTCTAAAAATTACTCTATTTATATTTATTAACCTTATAAATTTAGTGTTCCTTCTTCATTTTGCATAGCTTGTTCATTCTTATACGCCATAGCATCTTCTCTCTTGAAGAATGGAAGGTACATAAAGAATGACATTGTTAACACTACTAATTGTAATACAGCTGTTTTCCAACCACCTACTAAAAGTCCTGAAATTGGTGCTGGGGTTGTCCATGGAACTTGAATTGCACTAAATGGTGGTACAATTCCTGTTGCAATTGCAAAATAAGAAATTATACCTGATAGAGTTGGAGTAAGCATAAATGGTAATGCCATAAATGGATTCATTACTATTGGTGTACCAAATGTAATTGGTTCATTTATATTAAATATTCCTGGTACTATACCTAATTTACCTAATTGTTTAAATTGAGCTGATTTTGCAAAACATAACATACACACTACAAGACCTATTGTCATACCAGAGCCAGTTACTGTCATAAGTTGATCTAAGAATGATTGTGTTACTACATGAGCTCCATTTGCTATTGTTAATGCTTTTCCACTTGTAACTATAGCTTGATTTTCTAATCCATTTGATGTTAATATTCCTGTCATAACTCCACTTACAATTGTTGCACCGTGGATACCAAACCACCAGAAGAATGGAATTAATAATCCCATAACTATTACTCCACCTAAAGAATCTGTCATACCTTGTAATGGTGTTTGAAGTACTTTGTATATAAATTCAATAAATGTTGTTTGTAATCCGAAATTAAATATACCCCAAACTACAGTCGCACCTACAATTATAACTGCTGCTGGTATTAATGCTGCAAATGAATTTGCAACACCTTGTGGTACACCATCTGGCATTTTTATTGTAATATTTCTCTTCATAAACCATGAATAAACTGAACCCACTATTAATCCTATAATAATTGCTGTAACCATACCTTTACCGCCACACCATGCTCCTGCTGGTATAATACCTCCTACTACTTCTCCCCCTTTAGTTGTTACACTGTCAGGAGTTGTTAATAAAAATACTACAAACGCTATTACTCCTGCTGATAAAGGTTCGTGTCCGTCATTTTGAGCATAAATATATGCTATTCCTATTGTTGCAACTAATGCTATTACATTGAAAGTTGCCCCAAATGCTTTGAATAATGGAGCAGTCCACCCTGGACCAAATACACTAGCTATTGCATCATTTAAAGCTGGAATAGGTAATTGAGCAAGCAATAACATTATTGAGCCTACCATTGTTAAAGGTAATGTGTATAAAATACCGTCTTTTAAAGCAATAACACCCTTTAAGTTAACAAATTTCATAATGACAGGTATTATTTTTTCATTTAAAGTTGTTTTGAATGATGACATAATGTTTCCTCCTTATAAATTAATGTATTATTATATTTAGTGCAATAATTACAAATATATCAAATTTATAATTATTACTTTAAAGTTACATATTCCCATGTAATTTCAATAACTAACATATTCTATTCATTAAAATTATATGGAAATTAGGCAACTAATACTAACCCCTTAAATTAAATATTCTCTCCTCTTTCATCAATTATCTTCTTGTACCAATAACCTGATAATTTCATTTTCCTGTCTAAGTTATTTTTATGGTCAACATATATAAATCCATATTGTTTCTTATATCCATTTAACCAACTTAATAAATCTATCACAGACCAAGCATAATATCCTTTTAAGTTTATGTTTTCTTCAATAGCTCTTTTTACTGCTTTTAAATGTGATTCAATATATTTTATTCTTGGAACATCTACTACTGCATCTTCAATAATAGGGTCTTCATCTCCTAGTCCATTTTCAGTAATATACATTTTTATATCACCATAGCTTTTCTTTAACATTCTCAAGCCTTCTAAAAATGCATCTGGAGCAATTTCCCATCCCCATTTTGTATAAACTTTATCATCCATCATAACCGTTTTGTAGACTCCGTCAAATGAAGGATTACCTGGCGCCCCTGTAGAATCCTCTCTAGTTCTTTCTTGACTTTCATTTAAAACATCATTTTTCATTACTCTTTGTGGTTGGTAGTAATTAAGACCTATAAAATCATTTTTTTGTGCTGATTCTTTTATTATGTTTAGCTCTTGTTCAGTCCAATCCGGAGTCCAGCCATTTTCTTCTAATTGTTTAACCACATATTCAGGATAATTTCCTTTTAACACTGGATCATAATACCAATTGATACCATATTGATTAGCATGTTCTGTTACTTTTATATTTTCTTCATTGTCATCTATGCTAAATGCTGGTGAAAATACATGTGTTATTCCTATTTCACCGAATTGTTTCATTTCCTTGTAATTTTGCACGGCTTTAGCATGAGCTATAAATACATTGTGAGTTGCTTGGAAGTACTTCTTAGGATCGTTTTTTATACCTGGTGGATGTGCTCCTGATAAATATCCTAACGTTGTAAATACAACGGTTTCATTAAAGGTAATCCAATGTTTTACTCTATCACCAAAGGCTTTAAAACACACATTTGCATACTTTACGAAAGCATGGACTGTTCTTTTATTCGTCCAGCCTCCATCTTCTTCTAAGTTTTGAGGCATATCCCAATGATACAATGTAGCAAAAGGGACTATTCCATATTTTAAACATTCATCTATTAAGTTATTATAAAAATCAATTCCTTTTTTGTTTATCTCTCCATCACCATCCGGAATTATCCTAGGCCATGAAATTGAAAATCTATATGACTCCAATCCCATATCCGCCATTAATTTGACATCTTCTTTGTATCTATGATAGTGATCTACCGCTACATCACCATTTGTGCCTTCAAAAGTCTTTCCTTTAATTTTGGAAAATACATCCCAATTAGAAATTCCTTTTCCATCCTCATTCCATGCACCTTCTACTTGATAGGATGCAGACGCTGCTCCAAACAGAAAGTCTTTAGGAAATTTCATAATTTAAACTCCTCCTTGTGTCTATTTAATTCAAATCCTTATTTTCCAGCTAATTTTAATGCAAAATCTAACACTTTTGCTCCATTCATCATTCCATAATCGATCATTGGTATTACATCAACCGGAATTCCTTTTGGTTCACATATTTTTTTTGCTTTTGCTATTGTATATCCAACTTGTGGACCTAATAATGCAACGTTAACATTCTCTAAGTGGTTGTCCATTTTACTTTCTGGGAAAGCTTCAATATCTACCTCTATTCCTTTCGCTTTAGCTGCATCTTTCATTTTACTAACCAAAAGGCTTGTTGACATCCCTGCTGCGCAAAATAATCTAATTGTTATCATAATTTATTCCTCCTCAAATTTGCAATAATTTTTTATAATAAAATTTAATTTTTTATAAATGCTCTCTAGATATATATCTATCCTAATTATATGTTTAATATTTACATTTTATTTAACTAAAGTATTTATAATTTTTCTTAATTCAATTATTTGTTCAATTAAATTCTTTTCTGTTATTGCTGTCATCAAATGATCTTGTGCATGTACGAATAAAACCGACATATCTATTTTTTGACCACCCGCTTCTTTATGAAGAAACATTGTTTGTCCATCATGAGCTTTTCCCAATGCATCATTTGCTAATTCTAATTCCTTATCCGCTTCTTCATATTTACCTTCATTTACATTATTAAGAGCCATGTATGCGTGATTTTTGCAATCTCCAGCATTAATTATAATATTCATTATTGCCATTTCAAATTCATCCATATTTAATCCCTCACATCTAATTGTTAAAGTGTTATTGTTTTATTTATAAATTATGCAAATTTGTAACATTTGGTTTATATATCCATAATTCATAGGTATGAATTTATTATATACCCATCAATTGTATTTGTAAATGTTTTCTTATAATGTTTTTTTAATTATTATTTACAAAACAAATATAAATAACTAAAAGCTACTAATTATCACAATTAGTAGCTTTTAGTTGTTTTCATAATATAGTTTAGTTTCTATTTAATATTACTTGTATTTTAAAAAATTAGTTTGAAAATTCTTGTGTACCCATATATTTACCATTTCCATTAAGTACTCCTACACCGACTTTAGTATAAGAAGCATTCATCATATTTGCTCTATGTCCAGGTGAATTCCACCATTGGTTGAATAATTCAACTGCATCGTATGTATTATATGCTATATTTTCTCCTGTCGCAGTATATTTGTAATCGATTGCTTTTAGCCAATTTGTCCATTTATCTCCCTGTGGAGTAGTATGATCAAAATAATTATACTGTATCATATGGTTACTCTTATATCTTGATACTTGTAATAAAGTATTATCCATAGTTAATGGTTGTAATCCTGCTTCTGTTCTTTTTTGATTCATTAATTCTAGAATTTTATTTTCAGCAGTAGCTTGTACACTTATGGCATAGTTTTGTGGTAGCTTAGGTAATTCGTTTACATCTGTTGTAGTACCCGTGTTAATAGCACTACTTGTAGTTCCATTATAATCCTGATTGCTATTTGTATTAGCTTGCACTGTTGTATCAGTATTGGTAATACCAGTAGTTGTTGTAGAACTATTATTTTCTGTTGTTCCACCTGAATCTTGTCCACTTATTTCTTGGTTATTATTTGCTGACGTACTTTCTGTTATTTTCTTTGCATTATTGGCAGTTACTAGCTCACCTGATTTATTAAAGGTACATGTTTTATCACCAACATTTACAGTACCTGTCTGCATTGCTCCCGTACTATCTGCATAATATAATTTACCATTATCTTTTATCCAACCAGTTTTCATTGATCCTGTATTGTCAAGATAGTACCATGTTTCATTATCATTAACCCAACCTTTTTCCATTGCACCTGAATTATTATTATAGTACCATGTTCCATTATCACAAATCCAACCTGTATTCATTTTTCCATTTGAATTAAAGTAATACCATATATCAGAAATATTTTCCCAGCCCTGCACTATTTTATTTCCTTCTATGTAATTCCAAGTACTATCAGTGTTTTGTCTCCACTGTGCAGATACTCCTAATGGTGATAGAGTAGTAATTGTTGCAGCTACAACAACTGCACTCACTATCTTTTTTAAAGAAGCTTTATTCATTAGTTTTTCCTCTTTTCTAATTCTTATTTAGACATTTCAATAAATTCAATATAATTGTGTTTTATTAATTTCTTTTCATATATTCAAATTTATTACAAGTTTGTCCATGCACTAATCTTAACATATATATTCGACATTTTTCAACCTTTTCTTTGTTTGTCTAATTCTAGCAAAGAAAATTAGCTATGATTATCTCCAAAAAGCTATGGAATTCCTTCTATTTACAGTACTATATCCCCTTATCCCCTATTTTATAAAGCTTTACATAGCTTTTCTTTCGAATATATTTTTTAATTTAATTATATTTTTCTTCGTTTTTGTGAATTTGTGATTTAACAATTCAAATATAATCTCATATATTAAAAGTGGATAACATTTAAATAGGAGCTGTAATGTATAAAAAAGGTGATTTTCATATTCACTCTACTTGTTCAGATGGTGCATATACTTCTAGGGAGATCGTTATGATATCTAAGAAGAAAAATGTAGACATTATTTCTTTAACAGATCACAATAATACATGTGGTATAGATGAAGCTATTCTAACCGGCAAAGAAGTTGGAGTTAAGGTTATTCCGGGTGTTGAACTATCTACTAGATATAATAATACTAGGGTACATGTTTTAGGCTATTTTAAAGACGATAGCTATAAAAATGAGCTTCTTGTTGAAGTACTAAAAAATGTAGCAACGCATAAAATCTCTACTATTAGGCACCTATTAGGAACTCATATAAATTTTTATGATAAAAAAGACAAACTATATGTAAAAACGGGAATTGAAATTCTAAAATTCTTTGGAGCTACAGTTATTTTAGCTCACCCCGTGCTTTTAAATAGAGATGATTTTAAGGATATTATAAAAATGAATTTTGATGGACTAGAAGCTAAGTACTTCAGCAATAAAGATGAAGATACTGAGTACTTTTTAAAAATAGCTAAAGATAGAGATTTAATTTACACAGCCGGATCAGATTTTCATAGCTACAATGAGTTTTATAGAACCCATGGAATAATAGGTGATGTTTATCTTAATGAAAAAGAAATATCTAATTTTTTAGTTGGAGGCAATTTAACTTATTTCTAATTTTAAAATTTACATTCATATAATATAAAACTGATTATATATTAAAATTTAAAAGTTTTAATATATTATTATAAAAAAAATTGCAACTATACTATAGAAAAAACTACATATAGTTACAATTTTAATTATAAAGTTTTGTTACTATTTGCCCCCAATTTTCAAGCATACATTGGGCTATTTTAGAATCATACATTATGCCTTGATTTTTACTTATTTCATCTCTGCATATTTCATCACTTATGCATTTTCTATATATTCTATCACTTTTCATTGCATCTATCGAATCACAAATTGCTAATATTCTTGATTCAAATGGTATTTCTTCTTCTTTCAATCCTTCAGGATATCCTTTTCCATCCCATCTTTCATGATGATACAGAACTATTTGAGAGATATCTTTAAAAGTGTTTACTTTACTAAGTATATTATACCCAATATCACAATGTTTTTTCATTAATTTCCATTCATCAAATTCCAATTTACTTGGTTTATTTAAAATATTGTCTGGCACTCCAATTTTCCCAATATCATGCAAATCACCTGCAATATATATAACTTTTAATTCTTTCTCTGTCATTCCTAAAGCTTTTCCTAAATTATATGCCATATTTGCTACTCTAATTGAATGACCAGATGTATAAAGGTCTTTCGCTTCCAACACAGCAACCATACTCTTTATAATATCATGATACATCTCATCGTTATATTCTTTTAACATCTTCTTACTACCTCATCACCTATTTTATTGCCATCATTTCATAATATTATCATATTATTTAGTTTATTTGTATAATTATTCATTATAATTAAATAAATATTAACTATTTTACTAATAGCAAAACTAAAACTGTTATTTAATATAAACTAAAAGGAAGGGATTTTACCGTTTTAATATCAACTATTGCAATTTTTATAAAATATTTTATTTTCGTATTTGATATTTTCTCAAAAGAAATTTTACAACAATTTTAATAATTGTTTCCATGAACTTATTTGGGGAATTAAAAGGAATCTCATGAATAACTTCACTTTATCCTCGCGCTTCTTTTTCGCCAACTACTTGTATTATATTTAATAATTCTTTTCCATAAGCTTCAATCTTTTTAGTACCAACACCTCTTACTTCTAATAGCTCATCTAAAGTTTTAGGTTTACTATTTGATATAGAAATTAAGCTTGTATCAGAAAATATTATATATGGTTTTATTCTTTCTTTATAAGATTTTTCTTTTCTCCACTTCTTTAGGGCTTCAAATAATTCTTTATTTAAAATTGTTTCATCCTTATCTAAAATTTTAAATACTACTATTTCCTTACTTTTTAATACATTCATTGATCTTACATTGAGTTTTAGCATTGAGTATGTTCCTTCCTTTAAATCAACATACCCTTCCTTTAACAAGCTTTTAATTAAATCTTTTATAAATGTACTTCCATATTCCTTCATTATGCCATATGTAGTTACTTTATCTAAATTGTATTGTATTATTTTCGGTCCCTTAAAGCCTTTTAGGATATCCACAAGAACTGATATGCCATATTGTTCTTTAGTTCTAAAAACTGTGGATAAAATCATTTGGCTCTCTCTTGTAAAATCTTTTAATTCATCATCATTTAAACAATTGCTACAATTATTACAGTAACTTAATTTACGTTCATTTCCAAAATAATTTAATATGTATTTCCTATAGCATTCTTTTAAATTACAATAATTAATCATAGCTTGAAATTTTCTAAGTTGTATTTCTTTTCTATTCATTGAAGCACTTTTGTTTATTATATATTCCACTCTTCTTATATCAGCTTCACAATAAAACAAATAACAATTACACTGTTCTCCATCTCTTCCGCCCCTACCTATTTCTTGATAATAGGATTCTATATTTTGAGGGAGAGTAAAATGTACTATAAATTTAATATTAGACTTATCTATTCCCATACCAAAAGCATTAGTTGCAATAATTATGTCCAAATTCTCATATAGAAAATCTTCTTGAAATTGTTCTTTTTCTTCATCTTTAAGTCCGCCATGATATTTTCCCACATTGTATCCTAAATCTTTTAAATAATAATGAAGATTATCTACCTCTTTTCTAGATGCACAATAAACTATTCCTGCCAAGCTTTCATTATCTCTTATTAGATCTTTAAGGGTTTCAAGCTTATCTACTTCACTTAGCACATTAAGATTTAGATTCTCTCTATTAATATCCCCTATATATATATATGGGTTATTTAAACGTAAAAGTTTTATTGAATCTTCTCTGACTTCTTCAGTTGCTGTAGCTGTAAAGGCTGAAATAATTGGCTTATTTCTAAGAATTTTATAAAAATTTGAAATTTCCAAATAACTTTTTCTAAAATCATGACCCCATTGTGATACACAATGAGCTTCATCTATTGTAATTTGAGAAATATTAAGATCTTTAATCATATCTCTGAATATCTTAGATTCAAGCCTTTCAGGAGAAATATAAATTATCTTATACTCTCCAATAGAAGCTTCAATCAATATATTTTTTATGATGTCCATACTTTGTGTACTATTAATATATGCCGCCTTAATTCCAATACCTATTAGATTATCCACTTGGTCCTTCATAAGTGAAATCAACGGTGATATTACAATAGTTATCCCTTGAAATATTATTGCTGGAAGCTGATAACAAATAGACTTACCACCACCTGTTGGCATAAGACAAAAAGTGTCTACACCATTTAAAATACTATTTATAATTTCAAATTGACCTTTTCTTAAAGTATCAAAACCATAATATTTTTTTAAAGCATAAAAAATCTTCTGTTTATTATCCATGTTTAATTACCTTTCCTTTAAAAGTTCAAAAATTGTTTTAATAATAGTATATACCACAGATTCAAATTCTTAAACATAAAACAATATACCTATTTCAAATAACTTTCCATTTGAAATGAGTATATTAAACTTGAATAGGTTCTATCTTTGATTTATTAGCTTGATTGTACTTGTCCTGAAACTAATGAACCCATTGCATCGTAAACTTCTGTTATTTGTTCATCTGTAACAGTTAATGCTTGAGTAGTATAGGCATCTCTAAATTCAACATTTACTACACTTATGTATAGTGTTACATCTTTAATATTTTATAATTTTCATTATAACCTATATATAAAAACTGAGTATACTGTTAAAATCTTACCATCTCAACATCTGCACACGCAACCAGGTGATAACGTATCTATTTATTTCTCTATCCCCATAAGGATA
>Ga0302161_10000469_pt1 | contig 10809 bp, 7 predicted proteins | sample I_Fen_E2_1_FD_193498 | JGI IMG/M metagenome (GOLD analysis project Ga0302161, IMG submission 193498) | Peat permafrost microbial communities from Stordalen Mire near Abisko, Sweden - I_Fen_E2_1 | ecosystem: Environmental > Terrestrial > Soil > Wetlands > Permafrost | place: Sweden: Abisko...
ATTGAGACCTTCAAAATGTCCGACTCCGTACAGCCCTATACCCGGCCTTACCATTTCAAACTGATATTGAGGGAAACGGACAATACCGGAAGAATTAAGAATATGACGAAGAAAACTGTATCCTAAGGTATTGTGAATCTGACCAACAGCTCTTAAAAAAACTTCAACCTGGTGCTCACTAAAATGATCGAGGGCGGGGTCATCACTTCCTGCCAGATGTGAGAAAACCGAAACGACTCTTACACACTCAAGTTCTTTAATCCTTTTGGCAAGACAATCCACATCCTCCGGCAGAAAACCAAGCCTGTGCATTCCGGAATCAATTTTAATATGAACGGGATAGCTTATCAGTCCATGCCGGGAAGCCACCCCTACAAAATGTTCAAGAGATGAAAGACTATATATTTCAGGTTCAAGAGAATATTTTATCATTAATTCTGCTGCTGAAGGATCAGGATTCATAACCATAACCGGCAATGTTACTCCTGAGTTTCTCAACTCAACTCCCTCGTCAACATAAGCTACAGCCAGATAACTTACCTGGTGGTATTCAAGTAAAGCTGATATCTCAGCAGGTCCGGCACCATAAGCGAATGCTTTGACCATAGCCATAATCCGGGTACCTGGATTAAGTTGACGGCGGAATTCATTAAGATTATGAGATATGGCATCGAGGTTTACTTCCAGAACTGTCTGATGAATCTGTTTTTCAAGCAATTTGCTTATTTTCTCAAACTCATAGATCCTAGCACCTTTAAGAAGTATTATTTCATTTCTGAAATCAGCATTATTAAAACTATTGACAAATTCATCTGTAGCATAGAAAAATCTGGCTCCATCCTCGAATAGTTTTCTGTTTCTGACCAGGGCATTTCCAATGCCGATAAACTTTTTAATTCCGGTCTTCCTTATCAATCGGGCAACCTCTCCATATAAATCCTTTTCATCCCTGCCACTCTGAACAAAATCAGAAAGTATCAGAGTAGTTTCCCGGCCATGTTGTGATTTAAGGTACTCAATAGCCATCCCAAGTGAACCAGGATCTGAATTATAATAATCCTCTATTAGCTGACAATTATTTATTCCACTCTTCATCTCCATCCTCATAGCAACAGAAACGAGACCTGAAATCCCTCTTGAAATGATTTCAGAAGGAGTCCCTAGTGCAAGGCATACCGCAGCAACAGTGATAGCGTTTTCTACTGAAGCCCTGTCAGTGAATGGAATCTCAAAATCGTTGGAAATACCATTAAAGCTCATCACTAAACCCGTACGGCCTCCTGGCAAGGTGCTCTTTTTAACAAATATTTTGGCCCGGGAATCTTCCGTAGACCAGTCTACCAGTTTCTTTGAGCTTAAAATTCTATTGTTCAGGATTGACTGGTGAATAAGTACATGATCTCTGCAATATATTATTAAAGAGGAATTTGCAAAAAGTTTGAGCTTTTCCTCTACTTTCATCTTATTATCAGTGAAATTCTCACTATGGGCATCACCGATATTCGTTATTACACCAATATCAGGATCGATAACCTTCTGAAGTTTAGTCATCTCGCCAGGCAATGATATCCCGGCCTCAAATATTCCAAGTTTATATTTGTCATCGAGTTTGAGGACTGAAAGAGGCACTCCTATCTGGGAATTATAACTTTTTGGGCTTCTTATAACTGATGTCGTCAGACCAAGGATATCTGCCAGCCACTCTTTGACAACTGTCTTACCGGCGCTTCCGGTGACTGCTATTATTGGTGAGCCAAATGATTTACGTGTATTACAGGCTAATAATTGTAATGCCTCAATTGTATTTACAACTGATATGAAAGCTGCTTCGCTATATTTTTCAATCTGTTCGGGAAGCCTTTCCACAACAAATATCCTGATACCCTTCTGATAAAGGTTGCCAATAAAAGTATGTCCGTCATGATTCTTTCCTTTTAATGCAAAATAAAGAAGACCCTCGGTCATACTTAACTGGCGGGTATCAGTTACTATTTCTGTAACCAAAAGGTCAGGAGGGCCAGTCAGTTTCCCTTTTACAATTGTAGCAATATCCGATGAGTTGAGCTTCAATAGTTATTTGTTTAATGCTGTATTATAGCAATTCCTGCATAGAGGTTCATAGAGATTTTTTTCACCCAGGAGAACAACCTGTTCATCTTCTGATTTTCTGAAAGAATACTGGGCAAGATTTCCGCATCTCATACATATTGCGTGTACTTTTGTAACATATTCAGCAACAGCCAGAAGCGCAGGCATAGGTCCGAATGGTTTTCCCATAAAATCCATATCGAGTCCGGCAATAACTATCCTGATACCATTATCAGCCAGCGTATTACAGACTTCAACAATAGAGTTGTCAAAAAACTGCGCTTCATCTATTCCGACAACGTCTACATCGCCAGCCAGAAGTAAAATTGCTGAAGAGTTGTCGACAGGAGTTGAAACAATTGATTTGTCATCATGCGAAACGACTCTTGTTTCAGAATATCTCTTATCAAGTGATGGCTTGAAGATTTCCACCTTTAACCCTGCAAACTGGGCTCTTCTTAACCGTCTGATCAACTCTTCGGTTTTACCTGAAAACATTGATCCTGTTATAACCTCAATAGATCCCTTTTTCCCGGTCAGCCTTACTGAATTTTCAAGAAAGTCCATCTGTAATGAATGTCATATGTCAAAACTTAAATTGTAGTTTTATTCATCGATGACTTGCTGAATAATCGTTACTTTTGCAAAATAAGGAAAATGGTTTGTTAAATTAACATCAAAATGTATGGATTTCAAATCGACCATTGATTTAATTATTAAAGATCTCAATGAAGCCTCTGAAATAATTGATGATCTGAAAAAATATCCTGGTGTACCTGCTTTACAGGTAGAACTCGCGAAATCGAAATGCAGAAGTGCAGGTGAGGTTATTGCTCTTCTTAAAAGCCTGAGTTACAGTGAACCTTTAAATGATGAGCCTGATCGTGAAAAACAACTTTTCCAGTTGCATGATGAAGCAAAAGTACATTTAAAACCAGAACGGGTAATTCCGATTCCTGAAGAAAAGAAAAAAGTATCAAAACCCGGAGGATCCACTTCTTCTTATGTTGAAAAGAGAATAGAAACAAGCAGCCCTGTTAAGAAACCAACAGAATCGTCTATAGTTGCTGATAAGTTTAGCCCTGTTGCAGACTTGTACAGTGAACAGTCAGGAAGTGCGAAAGCTGAAAGAGATTTATCGGATCTCCTTATGGCCAAACCGATAAACAGTTTATCTGAGGCAATAGGCCTCAGTGACAAATTTCTCTTTATTGGAGAAATATTTGAAGGCGATAAAGAGGCCTATGCGCAGGCAATCTCCCGCCTCGACAAAGCTGAAAATCTGGAGGATGCTATGGCAATAATCATGAGTTATACCGGTGAAAAGTCTGAAAACGAGGCAGTCATACAACTTCTTAATCTTGTAAAGCTGAAACTTCCATCAAATGAGTAAACTTTTTCTGGTACCTACTCCTATCGGTAATCTCCAGGATATTACCTACAGGGCAGTAGAAATTCTTGGAAGTGTCGATCTGATTCTTGCAGAAGATACCCGGCAAACAAAAAAATTACTTAATCATTACAATATTGCCACCCCGCTTCAGTCACATCATATGTTTAATGAGCACAAAAGGGTAGAATCTATCTGTTCCAAACTTCTTGACGGACAGACGATTGCGCTAGTCTCCGATGCAGGGACTCCCGGGATTTCTGATCCCGGGTTTTTACTCGTGAGAACATGTGTTGAAAAGGAGATTCCTGTAGAAACGCTCCCCGGACCTACGGCTCTGATTCCGGCACTTGTAAATTCCGGACTACCATGCGACAGATTCTGTTTTGAGGGATTTCTGCCTCCCAAAAAAGGCAGAAATAAAAGAATGACGGGATTAATTGAAGAGACGAGGACAATGGTTTTTTATGAATCACCTTATCGCCTGATAAAAACTCTGGATGAATTAGCAATGCATTTTGGTCCCGATCGCAATGCATCAGTTTCCAGGGAGTTAAGTAAGATGTTCGAGGAGAATGTCAGAGGTACTTTATCATTCCTTTCAGAATATTATACAAATAAACCACCAAAAGGAGAAATAGTAATCGTAGTGGCAGGTAAGAAGTATTAGATAATTACTGTAAGTTAATACTTCATTCCTTCTTTAACTTTTACCCCGTTTTATTGTTAAAATTTTATGAAACATTTTATCCTGATAATTCTGGTTATACTATGTTCCTTCCCATTTGCTCATTCTCAGATTCTTAAGGGTAAAATTACAAACCAGTCAGGGGAACCCATTCTATATGCAACTGTATATATTCAGGAATTAAAACAGGGGACAACATCGAATACAAACGGAGACTATGAGATCAGGTTACCGGCCGGCAGGTATACGGTCATTTACCAGAGTCTTGGTTATCAACCGGTATATGTCAATATTACTTTGTCTGAGGGGACCTTGTCAAAGAATGTGATCCTTACTATGCAGTATTATGAGATCCCTGAGGTCAGAATTTCCGCATCAGGGGAAGATCCTGCATATAACATAATGAGGAAAGCAATTGGAATGGCTCCATATTACCTTAATAATGTAAGCTATTATAAAGCCGAGGTCTATCTTAAAGGTAATCTGGTCATTAACAAGATCCCCAGGTTGTTGCAGAAGTCCATGAAATTTGAAACTTCAGCGAACGAAACCTCTGTTTCTGCAGGGTCAAAGCCTAAAAGTGAGGAAAAATTATTAAAAGCAGGTGACTCCTTTCTTATGGAATCGATTAATGAGATTGAATTTACCGCTCCCGACAAATACTTTCAGCGGGTGATATCATATAACAGCACATTTCCAGCCCAGGGGAATGAGATATCACCTATGGAATTTATCCAGGCAAGTTTCTATCAGCCTGTTCTTGCAGACATGGCAATCTCACCTATGGCACCAAATGCTTTTTCGCATTACAACTTTAAATACCTCGGAGCTTCCAGGCAAAGAGATTTTACGATAAATAAGATTCAGGTAATACCGAAACGTAAAAGTCAGCAGCTATTTGAGGGCACAATTTACATTATTGAAGATCTCTGGTGCCTGCAAAGTGTTGACCTTATCAATGAGAATCTTTTTGGTAAAATAAAAGTTCAGCAATTATATATCCCCGTTCTGGAGGATATATGGATGCCTGTAAGTCACAAATTTGAAATTAATATCGGTATCATAGGTTTTAAAGCTGATGTTGGCTATGCAAGCTCTGTCAGATATACCGAGGTCAGACCAAACCTTTCTCTCCACAAACCAGCATCTTTATCTGCTGATATTTTAAATAAAACAGGAACTGACAGAAAGGCTTCCGATACTATCGTTTCCAAACCAAAACAACAGATTAATAGAATTCTTGAAAAGGATAAATTATCTAACCGCGATATGGCTAAATTGGCCAGACTCATGGAAAAAGAATCTTCAAAAACTGTTAAAGACAGTGCCGGAAAAAGTCTTGAAATAAAGGACAATACAACACATATCGTTGAAAAAGATGCTAACAAAAAAGATAGTATCTACTGGGCTGGAATCAGACCCATTCCGCTTTCGGATATTGAGCTAAGGAGCTTAAAAATAAGCGATAGTTTAAAAATTGCAACGAATTTAAAAGCCCGGAAAACTGATACAATCCCCTTAACCAGAAATAAAGAGAAAGGTAAATTTATAAAAACAGCAGGCGAGATCATTTTCGGACATTCCTGGTCCGATACGACCGGATTCAGTTTCAGTCACGGAGGGTTTATCAATCTGAAAAGTCTTAGTTTTAATTCAGTTGATGGCTTCAGTTACGGATTAAATTTCAGCATCTCAAAGTCGTGGAAAAAAAAGAGTACCCTCAGTTTTATGCCGGATATGCGTTGGACCTTCGGCAGGGAACAGCTCATGTGGGGAATTAACACAAATTACTCGTTTAACACGATTAAACACAGACAATTATTTATAAGGGCCGGAACAAAAAGCAGAGACATTAATAATGAAGGCGGGATCAATCAGTTTATGAACTCTCTTACATCATTATTGCTGAAGAAAAACTACCTTAAGTTATACGAATCAAAATACCTGTCATTTGGCTACTCCAGCGAGATAATAAATGGGTTGACTCTTCAGCTCAGTACTAATTATGAGGATCGCAGGATACTTCATAATACAACAAATTTTTCACTCCTTGAATCGTCAAAAGTATATTCTGAAAATATCCCGGTCAACAGGTACCTTTTGTCCGGATCTAATGAGATAAATGCCTTGCGTGACCAGAGGCATTTAGACTTTCTCACCGGAATTTCATTCACCCCATTTCAGAAGTACAGGATACATAAAGGGATAAAGATACCGGCCAATTCAGACTGGCCCACTTTCGAACTGACCTGGAAACACGGGATAAATGAGTTCAGTGAAATCCCTCAGGGCTTAAGACGGTATGATATGTTCAGGTTTGAAGTATCAAGGAATAGTACCATCGGAGCCTTCAGTAATTTCAAATGGAGAATAAGGGCCGCTGGATTTCTTGATAACAGGGATTTAACTTTCTATGATTTCTTTCATATCAACTCTCAGCCGTTCCCTGTGCTTTTGAACAATTTTGAGGACGCATTCATGATCCCCTCTTTTTATTCTCTTAGCACACCTGAGTTTTATGTTGAGGCCCATCTTAAATATACAACACCCTATTTGCTTCTGAAGCTTCTTCCGGTAATGAGTAATACTCTGATGCGCGAAAACATCAGTCTTTCGTATCTGGGTACCCGTTTTCAGCCTGACTATACTGAAATTGGTTATAGCATAAGTGAGATCCTGTTCATTGGAGAGTTAGGAATATATGCCGGGTTTGATAATACTAAATACAAAAGTGTTGGTGTTAGGGCAGCGCTAAACTTTCACTAAGCAAAGGGTGGTTCGTCATGAATATCTGACTCATTATCGAATCCCCCTCCCAATTTTCTGAGATTATCATGATTCATCTTCGAACCAAGGGTGATACTTTGCGATCCGCTGAGATCAGGATTAGCATCCATATCAAAATCATCAATATCAACAAACTGGGCCTTCTCCTCACGGAATCTGAGTTTTATATCGTCAACCGGACCATTCCTGTTTTTTGCAAGAATGATTTCTGCTATCCCCTTTGTGGAAGATCCATCCTCAAAAGTCGGAATACCGAATTTGTCCTGTCTGTGAATAAAAACAACCATATCCGCATCCTGCTCTATCGCTCCTGATTCGCGCAGGTCAGATAGTAACGGTCTCTTTGTTCCGCCTCTCATTTCAACGGAACGGTTAAGCTGGGAAAGAGCGAGTATTGGAACATTAAGTTCCTTGGCAATACTCTTAAGTGACCGGGAAATATTACTTACTTCCTGTTCGCGGCTCCCTGCATTTTCAGGCCCCGACATAAGCTGAAGATAATCTACGATCACGATATCGAGTTTGTGCTGAGCCATGAGCCGCCTGCATTTGGCCCTGAGTTCAAATATGGAAATTGCCGGTGTATCGTCGATAAATATAGGAGCCTGCACCAGTTTTTTTATTCTGGTATCAAGTTGTTTCCATTCCTCTTCAGAAAGACGGCCGTTTTTTATTTTATCACCCGGGATATCGGTTTCTGCTATTATCAACCTGTTAACCAACTGAATAGAGGACATTTCGCATGAGAATATTGCCACGTTTTTCCCGTGGTCAATCGACATGTTCCTTGCCATTGAAAGGGCAAATGCGGTTTTTCCCATCGAGGGACGGGCGGCAATTATGATCAGTTCGGATTTCTGCCATCCCGATGTAAGCCGGTCAAGTTTTGTAAATCCTGAAGGAGTTCCTACAAGGGCATCTTCTCTTTTCCCGGCTTCCTCGATCTCTCTTATTGCTTCCTTGATAACCACATTGATCGGAGCAACCTCTCTTTTGATATTACCCTCAGCAATCTGGAAAAGAGCATTTTCGGAATAATCCAGAAGTTCAGTAACATCATATGTATCATCAAACGATCTTGTCTGTATTTCAGTAGATACTCTTATAAGTTCCCTCTGAATATATTTTTGTGCTACTATCCTTGCATGATAGTCAACGTTTGCAGCTGATACTACTTTAGAAGTAAGCTGGGTAAGATAGACAGGGCCACCGACGCTGTCTAATTCATTATGTGAACGCAGTTCTTCCGTAACAGTGTACAGATCTACCGGAAACTCTCTGGAAGAAAGGTCGGATATTGCTTTAAATATTTTCTGATGAGCTTCTCTGTAGAAACTCTCTGGTTTGAGAATGTCGAGAATTGTAATAACTGCTTCTTTTTCGAGCATAACTGCACCAAGAACAGCCTCCTCCATATCGTTTGCCTGTGGTGGAACTTTTCCAAAATCAGGCAGAGTTGTAATTGTTGGTCTTGGGCTATTTCTTTGTTTTGCCATTAACGCTATATTTCTGATTTATAACTGATTAAGAGCAAGATAATAATTCGCTCTCTAAATTTCAAAGGTATACATAACCATACTTAGAAGCTCAGAAGGCGTGACTATTGTTACAAACAAAACAGTGTTAAAAACTTGTTGAAAAGCTATTAAAAGGATCCTTAGTATCAAATTCGAAACCATATGTTATTTTTACATAAAATAGAGGAAGATGATTTTTTTCCCAAATTCTAAAATAAATATCGGCCTGCGGATTACAGGTAACCGAGATGATGGTTATCATAACATCGAAACGATTTTTTATCCTGTAAGTCTCAGCGATGCTCTTGAATTTGTTATTCCGGATCAAATAATAGATAAAGATATTATTAAGGTTACAGGTATTGATACGGGAGGAGAACCGGATGACAATCTAGTTATCAAAGCGCTTCTCAAACTTCGCAGGAAAAACCACTTTCCATTTTTGAAAATTCATCTGCACAAAGCAATACCTGCCGGTGCAGGATTAGGCGGAGGTTCATCAGATGCAGCATGCCTCTTAAAAGTAATTAACAGGCACTTTGGTCTGAATATTGACAATCTGAATCTTAAGGCAATGGCTCTGGAATTGGGAAGCGATTGTCCGTTTTTTATTGATTGTGTTCCATCATTGGCTTCAGGAAGAGGTGAAATATTTACACCAGTCAAAGCAGTATTATCGGGTTACTATCTGGTTATCCTAAATCCCGGAGTCGGTATTAACACGGGTGAAGCATATCAAAATTGCCGGCCCGGAATTCCTTCAACAAATCTCTTGCAATTAATTGAACTTCCGGTTGTAGAATGGAAAGGGCAAATAATAAATGACTTTGAAGATTTTGCCATTAAAAAATATTCCGTTATAGGCGACATTAAAGAGGAGTTGTATAATTGCAATGCCCTTTTCAGTCTCATGTCGGGAAGCGGATCGAGTGTTTACGGGATATTTTCAGATAAACCAAAACTACCTGACAAACTAAGAGATTTTGTGATCTGGGAGGGATTTATGTGATCTTCATTCCAACTCCAGCAACACAGTTCCTTTAGAAACTTTATCTCCCTTTTTAACCGCAATCGATTTTACCTTGCCGTCCATATTGCATTTCAATTTGTTCTGCATCTTCATTGCGTCAAGTATCATAAGATCATCACCTTTGGCAACAATTTGTCCTGGTTCTATAAGGATATGCAGAATAGTACCTGGTATAAAACTCAGAATAATCTTCGGATTAACAGGTTTATAAGGTTTTCTGTTTTGAAATTTATTACTGATCCTCGTTTGATATAAACTGGTGTCAATATTGAGGAATCCCAACTTATCATTTTTATTCATGATTGTTCCATTAATTATGTTGATTGGATCTAACTAAAAAGGAGGAAGACCATGTTTCTTATGCGGCATTGGAACATCTTTATTTTCAGACACTTCAATGGAATGCATCAAAAATTTCCTGGTTTCGGAAGGTTCAATTACGGCATCAACATATCCTCGTGAGGCAGCTACATAAGGATTGGCAAACTTGGTTTTGTACTCTTCAACCTTTTGCTTTCTCATTCCATCAGGATCGACAGAAGACATTATCTCTTTTCTGAATATTATGTTAGCCGCGCCTTCGGGACCCATAACTGCTATCTCAGCAGATGGCCATGCAAAGACAAAATCAGCACGTAGATGACGTGAACTCATTGCAATATACCCTCCTCCGTATGCTTTTCTGAGGATAACCGTTAATTTGGGAACGGTAGCTTCACTATATGCATAAAGAACTTTTGCTCCATGCCTGATAACTCCGGCATGCTCCTGATCCACACCCGGAAGATAACCCGGGAGATCGACCAATGTAATAATAGGAATGTTGAAGGCATCACAATAACGGATAAATCTTGCAGCTTTGTCGGAAGAATCAACATCAAGTACACCGGCCATTTCGAGAGGCTGGTTGGCAACAAATCCTGTCGTACGGCCACCCATTCTGCCAAATCCAATCACTATATTTTTTGCATAAAGCTCCATTATCTCAAAGAAATCAGAATTATCAACAATAGCCCTGATAACATCCCTGACATCATAAGGAAGGGTTGGATCTTCAGGGACAATTTTATTGATATTGTATTCAGGTTTTGGTTCGCCAGGTTCAAACACTCTGGCTTTCTGACCATTATTCCAGGGTATAAAAGTGATAAGCTTTTTGATCTGTTCAAAACATTCTTCCTCGCTCAATGCAAAAAAGTGAGCATTGCCTGTAATCTCACTATGCACTCTTGCACCACCCAGATCTTCCATCGAGATTTCTTCACCAAGAACAGTTTTTATCACCTCAGGTCCGGTAATAAACATTTTT
>Ga0302161_10000470_pt1 | contig 10802 bp, 9 predicted proteins | sample I_Fen_E2_1_FD_193498 | JGI IMG/M metagenome (GOLD analysis project Ga0302161, IMG submission 193498) | Peat permafrost microbial communities from Stordalen Mire near Abisko, Sweden - I_Fen_E2_1 | ecosystem: Environmental > Terrestrial > Soil > Wetlands > Permafrost | place: Sweden: Abisko...
AATATTTCTCGTGCTGCTTTAAGGTTAAATTTTCCTATCCAGCAGGTTCCCAATCCAAGATTAGTAGCTGCTAGAATCAAGTGGTCCATGGCAATGGATGTGTCTACTTCAGTGTAATTTTTAAGTCGCACTTATATTCGGAATTATAATGGGAATTGTGCAATTGATAACTATGGCAGCGGCAGGACACGCAACGCTTGGAATTGAAGTCCTCATATATGATATATTGAGATACTTCATAGGAACATTCATTATGGGTGCAATAATAACCATAATCTACAACTTCCTGGCACCAAGACTTGGTGGAGTTCAATTAGGACTTAAATAAAGGGTTTAAATCCCTTTATTTTTTTTAAATTTTTTTGAACTAACATCCTTCCTGATTAGATTAACTTCTTTGTTTAACATGTTAACAAAATAAATTTGTATTCACGATTTACATCTTTTAATCATTTTTTATTGAATTTAAAAGACTTTATGCAGTTTTCAAACAATATCGCTAAAATTATATATTCTCTTTTACATAAAATAAAACATGGACTCTAAAACAAATCGTCAAATTATGGGGATAATTGCAATAATTGTAGGTGTAATTATTATCATAGATCCAGCGATAGTAGCATATCTACTAGGAATTGTACTCATAGCTTACGGAATAATGGAATTAATAAACAGAGGAATGGAATAATTCTGTTAAACGGATTATAAAATTCTTACCAAAATCACAAAACTGATATTAGATTCCTAAAATCTAAAGTTATTAATTTTTTTATTAGCCCTAAATAGTGCTATGAATCATTTTCAATTTACAAACATGGTTAAACTAAAACCACTGAAAAAGAATAAAATCAATTATAATATTAATAGTCCATAAATCATACCCCGAATACTAAAAAAAATTTATTTTAATCAACTTTGTAACAATTCGAAACAAAATTATACATTCAGATCCACAAGAAATTTCATATGAAAATCTTATGGATATTTTAATAGATGTTAAAGATCTACTTTGGATATTGGATTATTATAATGGATTTGATTGGGCGTTAGATAATATTGTCCCCGGATTTAAGTTAAATTCTAAACTTTATAAAATCATGCTGCATATGTACTGTGCCTGTACTGGATATATGCTCCACATATGGAGTATTTAGGTTAATAATTAGATCTAAAAATTGTTAAATAATTCCTCTTACAATAATACTATTGTAGAGATAATGTGGGGTGAAATTTCATGACAAACATTAACAAATCTGTAGAATTAAATAGGGACAATATCAACAAATGTCTGTGTAAAATATGTCCGGTTCAAACAGACAGCAAATGTTCTAAGGATAAACTAGACATTATAAATGAAAACCTAAAAGAAGAAGGGGATATTAAAAAAATTATTAAACCTGAAGAACTTCCACTGGTTTACTGTTCAAATGGTAAGGCCACCTGTACGGACCTTTCAGAGAGGGAGTTATGTAAATGCACACAATGTGTTGTGTGGTTAGATAATAATTTAGCGAATGCTGATCCCATAGAATACTTTTGTATAGACGGTGTTCCAAAATAATGTATCAGAATATAATTAATATTAAATTTTGATCAACAATTGATCTCAAATTCAAATTTAATCGAAATTATACTTTAAATTACACCTAACTTTAAAGCTGATAACCTTCCATTATTCATATACCTTCACTCTAAATATCACACATAAAAACATGATCAACAACTTTCATCTAAGACGTATAAGTTCTTCGAGTTAAATGTTATGAAACCCTATATCAAAGGAATCTAATTATATTACAATCAAATTCTATAAAAATAATAAAATATTATCAGCCCTTAAACATCTTCAAGTTCAGATCGTAGCATTTTATTCTCGTAAATCGACATTGGAGATAAGATATACATTTATATTCTCCTTTATTTCCTAAACTACATATAATCCTGAATCGGGTCGATTAAATATTTATAATTATAAAAAAGAATAAATTATTAAAATAAATTAAAAGTTTAAAGTATAGTATTCACCATCTGGTCGCTGAATCTTCTTAATAAGACCTTTATTTTCCAGGGCAATGATCAGGCTGTAAGTTTTAAGACTGGTAAGTCTCAGTTCACCGTAGAGCATGTTTCCTTCAAGAAGTGTTTTTGAAATCAGTCCAGATTCTCCTGCAACATTCTTTATGATTTCAAAGGCTTTTTCTTCTGTTTCGTTAAGTTCTTCCTTTTTAACGTCTTCTTGTGACTCCCAAACGTTTATGGTACCAGTTTCGAGAAGGGTTACCGAGCCATCTTGGTAAGAAACTATACCCTTTTGATCCAGTGTATTAAGGATATCTTTAAGATCCATTTCTGATAGATCAAGGTCTAATTTAAGGATTCTGTATGGAACACAGTTTTTATACTCATTCTGAAAGTATTTAATTTGATTTAAGACCATATTCTCCTTTCGGGTTATGTGAAGCATAATAAAAAAGGTATGTCCACATGATATTAAATAGTTACTATAATATTTTCAAATCAACCAAAGATTTTCACAAAGATTAAAAAAACCATGTAAACCGATGGAAAGAAGTGAAATTAATTAATAAAGAATTTCGTTCTAATCCATTTATTTAAATCTTTAATTTTTAAAGGGTTATACCTTTATTAGATTCTAAAAGAATGATGAAAATAATAAATAAACAAAGAACCGATTTAATATTGATTAAGAAATTTAATTTATTTAAAAGTTGCATAAAAGATTAAAAGGTTGGAAGTTTCGCCATGATAGATTCTCTCTATGAAAAAGCTCTTTTGAAGAAGGATAACATAAATGAACGAATAAATAATGATTTCGACAATATTGATGTTGATCCCTCTTTGTTCTGGAGGGAATATCCCATAGCTGAAGAAGATTTGGATATAACAATATCTGCAGGTGATGGCAGCATCAATAAAAAGAATTTTATGAGTTTTATATTCTATGCCATCGATGCTGAGTGCTTAGTATATAAAAATGAGCTCAATGTAATAGAAAGCTCTGAAATAGATATAATACCTCATCATAATCATGTCGAAGATCGATTAAGAAGTTACATGGGGATATTTGAGATCAAAAATGCTCTGAAAGCCTTTGAAGAACATGATATTGACGTTTTTCTATTCGATGGTTCCATATTAGGAAACCTAATAAGACCTTCTCCCCTTGAAAATAAGCTTAATAGTGATTTAAAGGACAGAATTAAATATAAATATGTGCCTGAACTTGAAAAAACTCTAAATGAGGAGTTAAAATATTCAAATGTTCGAATAACATCGTCCAAATTTTTAGAAACAATCGAAGAAGAGTTTGAAAATAAAACAGATGCAATGATATACCTTGAAAGTCTTGAAAATTTGATGGTTATCAGCGAACTACTTAAAAATCAGGGTGCAGTAGTTGCAATATCAAAAACATCAACCAGTCATGAATATTTCGATTCTGAAATCCCCGACATGGCAGTATTTGATAGATACAGCAGGAAAGAAGGATATTCGGCCCCGAAATATATCAGCATTTCTAAACAAGAGGTTAAAAGAGATTTTCCCGTTAGAAATGAATTCTTTAGAAGTTTAAAGTTCACTATTTTCTACGCACGAATGGAGAATCATAAGAACATTCTGAAGTTTGAACTGCCTTATGAGGCTAATGAAGATCAGATAAGACATATTTTAAGTGTTATTAAAAGTAAAAGCGCCGAAGGGTATCCTTTACTACTTAAAAAAGCCCATAATAATGTTGTTATACGTAAAATTGATTTGGACAGACTTTCAAAAATAATTGGATTTCAGGAGAAGAGTGGGAGGGAGATGTTATGAACTATGATACTAACGGAGTGATTGGAAGGTGCATAGGGGAAACCTCACTGGTTGATGTGAGCTTCATCTCCAAGGAAATGCCCAAGGTAGGTGAGTACGTTTCATTAGAATACGACGGTAAAAAAGTGCTTGGAATGATTGAAGCCCTTGTACGGGGAAGTGTTTCAATAAACAGTGAAATATACGATCCAAAAACCATAGAAAAAATCAAGATGATAGAGGGAGACGACCACTACGTGAAGGGTACAGTCAGAATTCTGGGGGATGTAGACAATGAACTAAGAATTCCAAGGACACCAGCACCTCCAGGAACAGAGATAAAGGTGGCTGATTCCAAGGTTCTTAGTGGAATATTTCAGTTAGGAAACTATGGTTTAAAGTTGGGAAATCTCATTACACAGGAGGAAGTTTCAGTTGAAGTGGATATAAACAAAATGGTTTCCAGACATCTGGCGGTTCTTGCAATGACAGGAGCGGGTAAATCTAACACAATATCAGTCATTGTGGATGGTCTCTTAAAGGTTAACGGTAGTGTTCTAATATTCGACATGCACTCAGAATACGTGAACACAGAATTTGGAAAAGGTAGGGTTAACATAATAAAACCACTGATAAACCCGATATACATGTCATTTGGGGAGATAAAAAAACTTTCAAACATACCTTCAAATGCATACGTACAGGAGAGATACTTTAGAATGGCCTACAATATGGTTCAAGATGATCTGAAGAAGGGTTCAACAAGGGGAAAAGATTTTATTGGACTAATAATTAGCCGGCTGGAATCATGGTTGAGAGAGGAACCAGAAGAATCTGAAGGTAAATCATCAACAGCATCGGATAGAAAATCAATAACCGATGTTTTAAATAAAGTAGAGCACATGCAAGATAAGTATGGTAACATACTATCTCTTGAAGCAAAGGATGTGATTGATAACATCAAGGTCGGTAAAGCCAACATCCTGGACCTCGGTTCTGTTGATGAATTTGCCTCCGATGTTGTTGTAAGTCATATTCTAAGAACAGTATTAAAGAGCAGGAAAGAGTTTATAAGAAGTGGAGATGGACTCGAATTCCCAATATTCCTAATACTAGAAGAGGCACATATCCTGGCACCCCAAAACAGAAAGACAGAATCTAAACTCTGGATAAGCAGGATAGCAAGGGAGGGGCGTAAATTTTCTGTAGGACTCTGCATGGTAAGTCAGAGCCCGAAATCCCTGGATTCAGATGCACTGTCTCAAGCAAACAACATGATAATACTCAGACTCGTTGAGCCCACAGACCAGAGTCACGTTCAAAGGGCCAGTGAGAACTTGAGTGATGATTTGATTGCTCAGCTGCCTTCACTTAACATAGGCGAGGCCATAGTACTTGGATTAATGACAAGAATACCGACTCTGGTTAAGATAGACGAGTTCAAGGGTAAAATATCTGGTGGAGACCTCAACATAGTAGAAGAATGGTCAAAATCCATTAAAAATGAGGAAGAAATTCTCAAAAAGCAGAAAAGAGAATATGAGGAACTTGGGGGAGATTATTGATGCAATTCATCCACATGGCGGATACACACCTTGGATACAGACAGTACGGACTTTCAGAACGTGAAAATGATTTTTTTGAAGTTTTTGACCAAGCAATTGAAGAAGTGGTACATGAACGTCCTGAATTCGTTATCCACTCTGGAGACCTTTTTGAATATTCAAGGCCACCTACCAAAGCCCTGTTAACTGCGCAGAATGGTATTTTTAGATTAAAAAATGAAAATATTCCAATTTATGCGATAGCAGGAAACCATGATATTGTAATGAGAAAAAATGCTCTTCCCCCTCAAATATTATACAAAGACTTTGGTTTAAAGCTTATAAGTCCAAAAAACTCCTTTTACTTAGAAGGTGAAGTTTTCATAGGCGGAGCTCCATACGCATCCAAATATAACTCTAAACAATTGATAGAACGGCTTCAAACTATTGAGAAAGCATCTCTAAATCACAAAAAAAGTATATTAGTACTTCATCAGGGAATTGACCGATACATCCAGGAATTTGAGATCAAAATAGGGGATATTCCCCAAAGTTTCAACTACTGTGCCTTTGGCCATATCCACGAACGGATAGTAGATGATTTTGGGGAAGGAAAACTTGCATACCCGGGTTCCACTGAAATTTGGCGTTCAAACGAATTTGAAGGTTATAAAAAGAATGGTAAAGGCTTTTATCTGGTTGATGTCGGTGGTGACATACCAGAAATTGAAAAGATCGATCTTAAACTTCCCCGTGAGTTTCTAAAGGAAAATATTGAGTACATCCAACTTCAAGAAGAAATATCAAGGATAAACAGCTATATAAAGAATTTATCAAAAAAACCTATACTCAACCTCACAGTTCATGGTGGAAACTTCAGCAGATCAGAGGTCTATGAAATACTAAATCAAGCGTTCTCCAGCACTTGTCTGTCACTTAGATCAAAATATTTACCTGAAAATATAGACCAAGATCTCCCGGATATGGGGAAAGGAGCACTTGATACAAAAACAATGATCAAAGAACGTCTTAAGGACTTTAACAACGAAGAGGTTTCCGAACTTGCAACAGGACTCCTTAAGGAAATGTCTGAAGGAGATTATAAGAGAGCAGAGGAAATGGCAAAAAATTTCTACGAGGGACTGTATGATAATTGAAAGCATAGTAATGAAAAACTTTAAGTCCCATAGGAATTCTAAAATAGAATTTAACACAGGAATATCCATAATAATGGGTGGCAACGGTGCAGGAAAGTCAAGCATCCTTGAAGCGGTTAGTTTTGCACTTTTCAAGCAACATTCTGGAAAAAAAATAGAGCAGTTAATAACAATAGGCCAAACTAAAATGTCTGTAGAGCTCGAATTTGTATCAAACGGAAGAAAGTACAAGGTATTAAGGCAACGAAGTAAAAATGTATCAAAGGCCAAAATAGAAATACTTGAGGGTGGGGCATTCCAACCACTTTCATCGGGCGATAAACAAGTTACAGATGAAGTTTATGGACTGCTTGAAATGGATGGTGACCTATTTTTAAATGCAGTATATGTCAGACAGGGAGAAATAGCTAATCTAGTAGATAAAACTCCTGCTGAGAAAAAACAGGTTATAGGGAAACTTTTAGGCATAGAATCCCTTGAAAAAGCATGGAAAAATATGTTACCCTTAATGAATCAGTATGAAATGCAAAAAGTAAAGTTAGAAGGTAAATTGGAGTCATTAGACGGTTTAAATGATGAAATAAGATCAAAAAAAGCAGAAAAAGAAGTTATTCATCAAAAGGTTCAAGATATATCTTCTATGGTAAAAAAAATCAAATATGAACTTGATGCAATTACAAAAGAAAATAATTCACTAGAAGAAGCTAAATCAGCTTTTGAAAAGACAGTTAACAATATTGAAGCAAAAAAGCAGATTTTGGAAAAGTTAAATGTAGATCATGAACATCTGGAGAATCAGATCAATGAAATAAGAACTAAAGAAGATGAGATCGAACTTATTAAACCCAATTTATCCAAATTAGAAGTTTTGAAGACACTCAAAGAGCTTCTGGATAGTTTGAAGACTCTTCAAACTAATAAAAAACGGATAAATGATGTTTTAGATAAAATTAAAGAGTATGAAGGCATCTTAGAAGAGAATAGGAATTTATTTAAAAATTATTCGAATTTAGAGGGTGAAATATTAGATTTGGAAACGGACAGGGTAGGTTTTGAGGGATCTAGGGAGTTAATGAGACAGAACCAGTCGAGGAAAGAACAAACCCTTAATAAAATGAATTTAGCACACGAAAAACTTGTAAACGTTATTAAAAAATACAACAAATCACTTGGTACTGAATTCAGTTTAGTTGAGGAATTTGAAACCTACTTAAAATCCGTTAAACCAGAATTATCACAGAATATGGAGACCCTTGATAACAAGATTATAGTTACAGAAACGGAATTGTCAAATTTAAAGATGCAAAACAACGAACTAATTAAGCCCATTGGTGCATTAGAAAATGTTAAAGACAAATGTCCTGTATGTAAATCTGAAATTGATTCTAATAAAAGGATGGAACTAATAAAAGACTATTCATCTCAGATTGAAGTCAACGAAAATAGAATAATCCCGCTGAATAATGATTTAACAGGTTACAAATCTGACAAGAATGTTTTAGATGCACAGTTTAGTGATATTCAAACTGTAAATATTGAACTTCTAAAGGAACAGCTTAAAAATTTAGAAGAAGGTCAAAAGGAATTAATAACCTTAAAAGGGAATATTAATGACTTAAATGACAAAGTTTCAGCATTGGATCAGATAGATGGAAAGTTAAATGAAAAAAAAGAATCATTAAAGAAGATTAAACCTTACTATCAAAAATATTTATTTGCAGAGGGTGCTCTTAATTCCATCGGAAATCCGGGTGAACTCCTTATCGAACTTGAAAGGATACAAGTGGATGAAGATGTCCTTAAAGAAAATATCAGTCGATTGATCGAGGCAACCGGAGGCAGTGTAGAAAACCTTGAAAGTGAAATAAAATATCTTGAGAAATTGAGTATGAGGTATCAACAGCTTTCAGGAGCGGTTGCTCAAAAGCCATCGTTGATGAGTCGATTGAAACAAGTCAAAGAAAACTTAGAGGAAGAGAACTCGGAAATTGAAAAACTCGTTAATTATGCCAATGGAATAGCTTACAACGAAGAGATCCATCTCAGAATCAAAAAAGAATTGGGAATAAAAAATCTGGAATTTTCTGATTTAAATGGAAAAAAACAGGAATTAATTGGAAAGGAAAGTGGGTTAGATAGTTATATTGCAGAACTTGAAATCAAACTCAAATCTTACAAAACCTTCCAGAAAGAAGTTAAAAATCTGAAGGACTTTTTAAAGCTTCTTACTCATATAAGGGATATTTACGGTAAAGATGGGGTTCAAAAGGATCTTAGAAATATTTCAAGACCTCTTATTGAACAGAACACCAGAGACTTCTTTGAGAAGTTCAACTTCGAATATACAGACATAAAATTAGACGATGATTATGATGTAACTGTATATGGGCCTGCAGGAGAGAGTAATCTGGACATGATAAGTGGTGGTGAAAAAATAGCTGTTGCTCTGGCTTTAAGACTTGGAATTACTCAGACACTGTCTGGTGGAAATCTCGAGCTTATAATGCTGGATGAGCCAACCATACACCTCGATGCATACAGACGTCAGGAACTCATCGAACTTTTAAATAGAATGTCAATAATCCCCCAGATGATCATAGTAACACACGACCCTGACCTTGAAGAGGCTGCAGACCATATTTTTAGGGTAAAAAAAGAAGAAGGAGAATCGATAATCTCAAACTCCTAACTTTAAATCTAAAAATAATCCTAAACATTATCGGGTTTATTTTTTGTACGCGTTAATGCAGCGAAGATACCAATAAAGCATAAAACTGTGCAGATAAGAAAAACAGTATGAATACTACTTAATAATGCAGGATATTGAAGCATAGTTATCTGAACATTTCCAATGAATATTGCAAATACTAAAAGTGCAAACCCCATACTGAACGTCTGGCCTAAAAGACGCATTGTACTCACCATAGCGGAAGCAACACCATAGAATCTCCTCTCAACAGACCCCATAATAGCATTGGTGTTGGGTGATGAAAAAAAGCCAAATCCTGTTCCGATAATTAACAGGCCAAGTGTAATAAACTCTATACTAGTTTCTTCATTGATAAATGCGAATAAAAAAAGACCAATAGTTGATAACGACATTCCCAAAGCAGCTAATTTTTGCGGTACGAACTTGTCAGAAAGTCTTCCTGCAATTGGTGCGAATATTGCCATCATAACTGGCTGTGCAACCAGTATTAAACCTGCTGAAAGAGGATCAAGAGCCTTGATGTACTGTAAATATAGGCTTAATAAAAATGTTACTGCAAAGGTTGCACTGTAGTTAATAAGAGCTGCGAGGTTTGAAAATGCGAATGTCCTATTTTTAAATAGTTTAACATTGAGTACTGGGCTTTCAAGCCTTAACTCAAACATCAAGAAACCTACAAATCCAATGATTCCTGCTATAACTAATATTATTCCAGCAATATTGGGAAGTGTTGAAAATCCGTACATTACCATAACAAGGACTACACTGTAAAATACAGAACCTTTAATATCGAATTTTTCTCCTTTACATTCTGCCCATTCATCCTTTAGTTTCCAGTATGTCAGTATAAGGATCAAAATGCCCAAAGGGATCATTGCGTAGAACAAACTCCTCCAACCTAAATACTGCGTCATTATACCTCCAAGAACAGGTCCTAGAGATAGAGCTATATAAACTGTGGCTATGTTAATCCCTATTGCTTTACCTCTTTCCCGTGGCGGGTAGACAGAAGTTATGATTGCAAGACCGGTAACGAATATCATGGCCCCTCCTATCCCCTGAATGATCCTGAATATAATCAGGGATTCTGCCGAGGGTGCAACTGCAGACAGAAACGATGCTATAGTGAATATGATTACTCCGTAGCTGAATATCTTCTTCATACCATAAATGTCTGATATTCTACCGAATGGGACAGCAAACATAGCTGCGGCAAGTAAAAACGATGTCGGAACCCAACTTAGTAGGATGGCACTTGTAGCAAATTCTGCCCCTATTGCTGGCAATGCAATATTAACCGACGAACTCATAAATGGTGTTAAAAAATTGGCTAAAGTTGCGACTAATAAAGCTGCGATTCTTATTGAACTGTCTGTAGGTAAATGTTCCATAAAAATGATCTCCAAATCAACTAATATTTCATAATTTGTTTTAAACCATTAAATATTAATAATCTTGGATTTGATCGGGTTTTAAATTATTTCAATTAAAGTATACTGTTCTAATTTAAAAAAAATCTAAAAAAAAAATCTAAAAAATAAATAATCTAAAAAGAGAAATAGAAGTGTTTGATCA
>Ga0302161_10000473_pt1:0-2500 | contig 10780 bp, 7 predicted proteins | sample I_Fen_E2_1_FD_193498 | JGI IMG/M metagenome (GOLD analysis project Ga0302161, IMG submission 193498) | Peat permafrost microbial communities from Stordalen Mire near Abisko, Sweden - I_Fen_E2_1 | ecosystem: Environmental > Terrestrial > Soil > Wetlands > Permafrost | place: Sweden...
CACTTCTAACAGAAGGACAAATAGTCAGTTTTGAAAGAACTTATTGTCAACCCCTTTCAGATATGAATCTGTCTGATTCAGAAGGGAAGAACTTGCATCAGTATCTCAATTTCAATTCAAACATGGGTTTGATTCACACTCCCTGTTCTGAGAAATATTTACCATCCGAAAAGAGGAAAAGGCGGGGTCGTTGTCTAAAGAAATGCTTTGAGAAAGGGCAGATGTATAGAACCTTTCAACGAGATAGTGCTTTTTCAACTCTCTCAAAATGGAATATATTCCAAACATATATGCCATGGTTCCTTACTTCGACAGGATACAAATATCTAAATTTGATATTTTTAGATACTTTTTCAGACCTATTGCCGATACTAAGTAGCAGCCAAAAATTTTTATCCATTTTTCATGATATTATGCACGGATCAGGTATATCATGGCGAATTCTTCAGAAAAAATTGTGTCTTCCACAATGGAATATGATAAGTGATATTTCGAGTAAGTGTTTACATAATCTTCTTCTGTCCGAAGAAATGGTTCATCGAAATAATGAGTCACCATTGATATCGACACATCTGAGATCGCCAAATGTTCGGGAGTTCCTCTATTCAATCCTTTTCCTTCTTCTTATTGCTGGATATGTCGTTCGTAGACATCTTCTCTTTGTTTCTCGAGCCTATAGTGAGTTACAGACAGAGTTCGAAAGGTTCAAATCTTTGATGATTCCATCATACATGATTGAGTTGCGAAAACTTCTGGATAGGTATCCTCCATCTGAACTGAATTCTTTCTGGTTAAAGAATCTCTTTCTAGTTGCTGTGGAACAATTAGGAGATTCTCTAGAAGAAATACGGGGTTCCGCTTCTGGCGGCAACATGCTATGGGGTGGTGGTCCCACTTATGGGGTCAAATCAATACGTTCTAAGAAGAAATATTTGAATATAAATCTCATCGATATCATCGATTTCATAAGTATCATACCAAATCCCATCAATCGAATCGCTTTTTCGAGAAATACGAGACATCTAAGTCATACAAGTAAAGAGATCTATTCATTGATAAGAAAAAGAAAAAACGTGAACGGTGATTGGATTGATGATAAAATAGAATCGTGGGTCTCGAACAGTGATTCGATTGGTGATAAAGAAAGAGAATTCTTGGTTCAGTTCTCCACCTTAACGACAGAAAAAAGGATTGATCAAATTCTATTGAGTCTGACTCATAGTGATCATTTATCAAAGAATGACTCTGGTTATCAAATGATTGAACAACCGGGAGCAATTTACTTACGATACTTAGTTGACATTCATAAAAAGTATCTAATGAATTATGAGTTCAATACATCCTGTTTAGCAGAAAGGCGGATATTCCTTGCTCATTATCAGACAATCACTTATTCACAAACCTCCTGTGGGGCTAATAGTTTTCATTTCCCATCTCATGGAAAACCCTTTTCGCTCCGTTTAGCCCTATCCCTCTCTAGGGGTATTTTAGTGATAGGTTCTATAGGAACTGGACGATCCTATTTGGTCAAATACCTAGCGACAAACTCCTATGTTCCTTTCATTACAGTATTTCTGAACAAGTTCCTGGATAACAAGCCCAAGGGTTTTCTTGTTGATGATAGTGACGATATTGATGATAGTGACGATATCGGCCGTGACCTTGATACGGAGCTAGAGCTTCTAACTATGATGAATGCGCTAGCTATGGATATGATGCCGGAAATAGACCTATTTTATATCACCCTTCAATTCGAATTAGCAAAAGCAATGTCTCCTTGCATAATATGGATTCCAAACATTCATGATCTGGATGTGAATGAGTCGAATTACTTATCCCTCGGTTTATTAGTGAATTATCTCTCCAGGGATTGTGAAAGATGTTCCACTAAAAATATTCTTGTTATTGCTTCGACTCATATTCCCAAAAAAGTGGATCCCGCTCTAATAGCTCCGAATAAATTAAATACATGCATTAAGATACGAAGGCTTCTTATTCCACAACAACGAAAGCACTTTTTCACTCTTTCATATACTAGGGGATTTCACTTGGAAAAGAAAATGTTCTATACTAATGGATTCGGGTCCATAACCATGGGTTCCAATGTACGAGATCTTGTAGCACTTACCAATGAGGCCCTATCGATTAGTATTACACAGAAGAAATCAATTATAGACACTAATATAATTAGATCTGCTCTTCATAGACAAACTTGGGATTTGCGATCCCAAGTAAGATCGGTTCAGGATCATGGGATCCTTTTCTATCAGATAGGAAGGGCCGTTGCACAAAATGTACTTCTAAGTAATTGCTCCATAGATCCTATATCTATCTATATGAAGAAGAAATCATGTAACGAGGGGGGTTCTTATTTGTACAAATGGTACTTCGAACTTGGAACGAGCATGAAGAAATTAACGATACTTCTTTATCTTTTGAGTTGTTCTGCCGGATCGGTCGCTCAAGACCTTTGGTCTCTACCCGGACCCGATGAAAAAAA
>Ga0302161_10000476_pt1 | contig 10735 bp, 7 predicted proteins | sample I_Fen_E2_1_FD_193498 | JGI IMG/M metagenome (GOLD analysis project Ga0302161, IMG submission 193498) | Peat permafrost microbial communities from Stordalen Mire near Abisko, Sweden - I_Fen_E2_1 | ecosystem: Environmental > Terrestrial > Soil > Wetlands > Permafrost | place: Sweden: Abisko...
CTACGGGATAGTTCAAGAATTTCACCTGATTCCCTTTTAATTAATCAATTTTGATTAAACCTATATTTTATTATTAAATTTTGTTATTCTTGCATAAATATGCTCTATCTCATAGCATACCATTGCTAATAAAAAATAGCAATATAGTTACACTGTTAACACCTTATCAAAACTATATTATTAATTTATTGATATTTAAATTAATAATATTAATCTGTCATAATACTGACACAATAAGCGTTTATAATAATATTTATAAAGTTGTTAATACATTATTATTTACCCCTTAAATAATAATTACCCTTTTATAGGATGACTTATTACATATAGTAAGCCATTCTTTTTTTTGTGTAAATTTCTACATATAATATTAATATTGCACCCGGCTTTGTCCACTATTAGAAAAAATAAAAATTCTTTTATTATAATACTAATGACAAATTTAACATATCCTCTAATTGTTGTTTTCCATCATTAAAATCTTGAATACTACTTGTTACATTAAAACAATAAACTTTATTATTTTTAAAGAAAAGTATATCACATGCTTTCCTGATTTTAGAATTAGTTGTAAGTGTATATTCCAAACAAGTAGCATTTTTTCCATTATAGTTTTTTTCACTAACTTCTACTTCTGATAACCCCTTTGTTATTCCATATTTCATTCCATTTATAAAAGTGCCTTCTGAACCCCCAAATGTATCAGTAGTATCATAAATGAAATCTGATTTACCATCAATAACATAAGCAACTGCTTTTTTATTATCTAATTGTATCCAATTAGATGGAATTTTAATTGGTATATGCCCCTTTGTAGTTGCAACTGCTATTCCGTTAGAATTAATATAATATTCATCAATTATAGTATTATGAGACATATAACCACTTTGATCAAAATAATACCATTTAGAATCAATTTGTTTCCAACCAACGGAATATGAATTTCCTTCTGTATTCCACCAACCTTTTGAATCTTGTTTCCACGAAGCACTAGCACCTATTGGTAAAGTAGTTAATAAAGTTGTTACTGTAATTGTTAATACCATAATTTTTTTTACTAGGTTACTTTTCATATATTATAGCCTCCCATCACATCAATAAAATAATTATACTATCATTACCATTTATTGACAATTACTTATATTTCTTAACTATAAAAATAAAATTAAGATTTTTCTAGTCCTTACTTGAATTTCACTAAAATATTTTCTCTGTGTTATTTAGATTTTGAAAACTGTATTCATAGCATACTAATGGGAATTCTACCCCCTTCTTAAGTGGTGAGTATTTTATTGCTATTCCCATTAATACTATTAATATGTCATAACACTGACACAATCATGACTTATAATGATATTTATAAAGTAACTAAAACATTATTATTTACCCCCCAAATAATAATTAACCTTTTTTCGAATGACTTATTACATCATAGTAAGCCATTCTTTTTTTTGTAAATTTTTATATTTAACATTTATGTTATTCTAAAATATATTGCCAAAGGCTGTGTTCTTACTTTCTTATTATTTTCTTACATAATAATTTAAAAGAAAAAGCCCAATGCTTGGACTAAAAATCTTTGCATTGAGCTTTTTCTAACTATTAAAATACATATTTAATATGTTAGAAAGTGTACTTTTTATTTTTCTCCTGTAATTCATTACATTGTATTTGTAATTCTTCTGTTACAAATGCTTCATATTGTGAATCTATCATTTTTTTTGTATTCTTGTACAACAAAACGTCATTGTACTTCATTTTCCCTTTGAGATACATCACTAGTAAAATAATAATTATTACAAGTAATGCGAAAAATATTATTAGTATCTTATACATAGTTAAAACAACTCCATTATTCAATTACATAAAATTCTTATATATTTTTTTCACTATTCATAAACCTTATTTATTTCCTTCATATACTCTACTATTAATTCATCTAAGCATTCACTTATAATTAATCTATCAGGATTGATTTCACCTGCATCAAGTGTGCAACATGCCTCATTTAAAATTTCTCTCATATCGCTTATTTGTTTGTTCAGTTTTGATAACTTCATATTCTTGTTATTACTATTTGCAATTCCAACTTCATTTGAATTTTCTTGATTTATGATTGTCCTGTTCCTACCATTAGCCTTAGCCTGGTATAGATTCTTATCAACTTTTGATAACAAATCTGAAAACTCAATATCATAATCTGAAATGCTATATATTCCAAAACTTGCGGTTATATTAATATTAATGTCATCATATTTAAATGTTGTATTTTCTAACTTTTTTCTTATTTTTTCTGCAACAAAATAAGTATTCTTTAAATCAGTATCTTTTAGCACAATTATAAATTCTTCTCCACCATACCTACCTATCCAGTCAATATTACTTCTTATTGACTTCAATACTAAGTTTGAAAAATCCATTAATACTTTATCTCCGTTAACATGTCCATAATTATCATTTATTTTTTTAAAGAAATCTATATCTACCATTATTATAGATAATGGATTTTCACTAATTTTACTGTACTTTATATCTAATGGTAACCTTTCGTTTATATATCTTCGATTATATAATCCTGTCAAATCATCTTTAACTGCTCTTTCATTCATGGAACTAATCAACTCTTCTGCACACTTAGCACCTTCAGTTAATTTATGTAATACACTACCATTTTCAGTAATATCCTTTAATATTTCTGCAATAAATATATTCCCATTATCTCTACTGGTGTTGCTGTTACTAAAACAACTTTTTCTTTATCATATTCAACTTTTATAAATGTGTCATTATTAATATATGCTCTCATGGATATGCAATTTTCACAAAACGTATCCTTTTTCCATAATGCATAACATGTTTCGTTTAATTCTTGTATTTTATTATCTATAATAAGAGTTGTTTCCTTCTTTACAGGATCTACGATTCTAATAATGTCATATAAATTCTTAAAAATAGATAGTCGTTCTTTAACTTGGTCTATTATATCCATACACATCTCCTCCTTTTATAGAAAAATATACTTAAACTGTAACTATGGAAACTAAATCAGTTTATTGAAATTCATATTTACTTAGGCCTATTCAAAAAGTAACAGGCCAATATGCTAGTCTACTTTGCTACATTAATCCAAAGCATGTCCCATAATTTTCTAACAACTTCATCATTTATTTTAATATTTGATATTATCATTTCATAAACCAAATGATTTTCTAATTTTTTATATTGCATCAAATAATCATCTATATTCTGATTTATAAATTCATTTTTGTGCTGAGAATTGCTTATACTATCTAAAATAATTTTGTTTTCTTCGCTATTGTAAAATTTATACTTTTCTCGTATCACATTTGAGATTTCTTCAGGTGGGAACAGATGATATCTAAGAATGAATTTTCGTTTTGAGATATCTAAAACATAATATTCTATCTTCTGCTTTAACAAGATATATAACTTTTCCTTTACTGAAATATCCTGTTTTAACGCTTCTATATCTTGAATATAATTTATATAATCAAGACAAATTCCATCATAAATATAAAAAAACAAATACTGTTTTGATTTATAGTAAAAATATAATGTTGACGCCTTAATTCCAACTTCTTTACAAATATCTCTAATATTAGTTGCTTCATATCCATTTTCTAAGAAAAGTTTAAAAGAAGCATAAAATATTTTATCCCTTGTCGAATTTTCCAAAATACTTACCACCTTATATAAATTTAAATTATTTTCAAACTCTGAACGTTTTCTTTGTTATTTTTTATATTTTTACATTTTCTATTATATTTTATGTATCTAACGTTCGTTACATAAATAATATCATCGCACTTATATTTATTCAAACTGTTTCGCTTTTCATTTTCTTCTATAATTCGACTTATTATAGTCAAATATTATATATACACATTGAACAATCTATCTTATGCATAACTTCCTCTAATACCTTTAAAATACTATCTTTTGTTAATTAGCTTTATTTCACTTTTTATTAATTCCCCCAAATTTCTATATCTTACATTATGTTTTCTTGAATTTTTATTTGATTCTTCAATATAATAAGAAAATGCGTTAGTTCAAGAATCTCAATTCTATCTACTAACGCATTAAATATTTTATCACAGTATATTTTTAATAACTCTTTTTAATTTTTCTAAATCAATGGGTTTACTTATATAATCATCCATCCCAGCATTTAAAGCATCTATCCTGTCTTGACTCATTGCATATGCTGTGGTAGCAATTATAGGAATATGTAAACCAGTTATTTTTTCCTCTTCTCTAATAATTTTAGTAACCTCAATACCATTCATTTCTGGCATTTGTATATCTGTTAAAATCAAGTTAATTTCATTTTTTTTAAGTACTTCCAACGCCTCTTTACCATTGGAACTTACCTTTATATTCCAATTCATCATTTCACACAATTGACATACTATCAACTGGCTTACATAATCATCTTCAATTAGAAGAATATTTATGTCTTTTTTTGTATCATTAAATGTTTCTGCACCTTGCAAATTTAATATTTCATTTCTTCTGTTTATCTCATCAACCCAAATTGTAAAATAGAAGGTACTTCCTTTTCCAAATTCACTCTCAACACATATTTCACCACCCATAAGCTCTACGAGCCTTTTGGATATAGCAAGTCCTAATCCAGTTCCTTGAAACTTTTTTTTATTGCCATCATCAAGTTGAATAAAATAATTAAAAAGCTTTGGAATATCTTCTTTTTTTATACCAATACCTGTATCATGTATCGAAAACATTAATCGAACCTTATCGCCTAAAGATTTGACCTTTTTAACATATAGTTCAATTTGACCCTTCTCTGTAAATTTAATAGCATTTCCTAGAAGATTAGCAATTATTTGATTTAATCTAACAGAATCAACATATATTTGTTCTGGAACGTCATCTTCAGCTTCTATTTTTAAAATCACATTTTTATTATAAGCTAAAGGTACATAAAAACTTTCAGTTCTATTAATAAAGGTTTCCATGTAAACCCGTTCATGCACAAGTTCAACTTTTCCTGCTTCTATTTTAGATAAATAAAGTATATCATTAATGATTTGGAGCAAGTCCATAGCAGATTTCTTCACTATATTAACCCTTCTCTTTTGCTCATCCTTCAAATCAGACATTAGAACTAACTCTGTCATACCAATAATTCCATTCATAGGTGTTCTTATCTCATGACTCATATTGGCAAGGAATTGGCTTTTTGCTTTATTTGCTTCCTCCGCTTCTACTTTTGTCACTTGCAAGTCTATATTAGCCTGTTCCAATTCAATGGTTCTACCCTTAATATCAGATATTAATACACATAAATTTTCTGCCATTATATTAAATGTATCAGATAATGTTCCTATCTCATCGTTCCTAATAATGTGCGATCTTTCTAGTAAATCTCCCTTTGAAAATTTTTCTGTTATACTTATCAAATCATTTATAGGTTTCATAAAGTATTCTGTTCTTTTTATCCAAAGCATTATACCGATAACCAGCAGAATGATAGATGAACCTATGAAGGTATAAATATTTTTTGCCATTTGATTTGTAAACTGATTCTCAGGAACATATGTTATAATTAACCAATCCAAGTTTCCTTTTTTATAATCCCTCACTCTTATATGCAGCTTATCACCTTCTGTGTTCACTACAAAATGATCTTTAGAATTGTTTTTGTAACCTAAATATGCATCTTTTATATATTGATTATCAATTTCTTCAATTTTAATACCTTTTATTGTGCCATCTGTAAGTGTTGTAAAATTAGGCTTTCCAAGAGAGTTTGCAACAACCTGTCCTGAACTTTTTTCTATAATATAAGCAGTTGCCATTCTGTTTTTTACAATCTCACTCAAATATGTATTTATGTTTGAAAGAGTAAAATGCGTTCCAAGCACTCCTTTGAGTGCCCCCTCATTATTATAAATAGGATATGCTGCAGTAATAGCTAAATCCTTCATAACAAAATGCTCATAAACAGGAGAAAATGTAGGCTCTCTTTTTTCTTTAGCAGTTATATACCAATCCCTTGTTCGAGGATCAAACTTACCATAATCATTCAAAAATTTCCCTGCAGTTAAATCATCGTTTATAGAATAATAATAAGAATTACCATTTGTTTCGGCGTCACTCCTCATAAGCTCTATTTCACCTTTTGTATTTCTTCGTGCTCCATAATATTCACCATTTTCCGTACCATAACTGAAACTATATATATTTCCCGAACTTGCTGTCATTACTCCCGAAAAATAGATTTCACGTTCTTTATTATTATATATATTCACTATGTCATTTTTAATTGAGTTAGAGTTTAATTTGTTGATAAATAAAGGGTTATTAATAAGTTCATCCACTTTATTTAAAATTTCTTTAGCTGAATCATCCTCCATTTTTATAATATCATGTTCTACTATTTTATTGGACTCAGAAAATGCTATATACCCTATGATGATTATTATAGAAACAGCAATAACAATAAATGTAATAATAATCATCTCTCTTGATGAATTTCTTACTTTTTTCATTTTAAGCTCCCCTCCATACTAATAATTATATCATCATACTCGTCCTCTTTTTTCATTATCCAATACTGCTATTTATTTACCCAAATAAAACTCAAAAATATTATATAGTTCTTCAATATTAAACGGTTTCGAAATATACTTATCCATTCCAGCTTTGATACACTTATCTTTATCCCCAAGCATTGCATATGCTGTCATTGCAATAATAGGTATATGATTTCCATTTATTTCGCCGTCTCTGATAATTTTAGTTGTTTCAAAGCCATTTAATTCAGGCATTTGTACATCCATCAATATCAAATCAACCTTATTGTTTTTTAAGATATTTAAAGCCTCATTGCCATTGTATGCTTCAATATACTTGTAACCTTTTCTTTTCACTATACTTTCCATAACTTCTTGATTAATTAAGTTATCTTCAACACATAAAACAACTTTATTTTGTGCGCTGTTATTAATTTTAATTTTATTTCCAACAATATTATTTTTCTTGGTATCATTGCTTTTATTGTTAGACAACTTTAACTCGCAAGTAAGGAAAAATACAGATCCTTGACCTTCAGTACTTTCAAAATTTATATTTCCATTCATCAAAGTTGCAAGTTGTTTTGAAATTGCAAGCCCTAACCCGGTTCCCTTATACTTTTTACTTACTGATATATCACCTTGATTAAAATTACTAAATAATTTATCTTTAAAACACTCTTCAATTCCTATACCTGTATCTTTAACAGCAATTTTTATCTTTACGAAACCATTATCTGAAGAAATCTTTGTTATTCTAAAAGAAATATATCCTTCTTCTGTAAATTTAACTACATTACTAATTAAGTTATTTAATATTTGCTTTAACCTAAGCTCATCACCAATCACTCTACAATCAAGGCTGGGATCTAAATAATAACTTACCTCTAATCCTTTTGAATTTCCCATTATCAAAAGATCATTATAAATACTATGTAGAAATTCTTTCAAATCAAATGACTCATTATTTAATTTAAATGCTCCCGATTCAAATTTAGAAATATCCAATATATCATTAATTATCCCTAGAAGTATACCACTAGACTCTTTCAACATTTTTATATATTTACCCTGTTCTATACTCACAATTGTTGATTGGAGAAGTTGTATAGTCGATAAAATACCATTCATTGGTGTTCTTATTTCATGGCTCATATTGGCTAAAAATGAAGATTTCACTTTATTAGCATTCTCTGCCTCTTCTTTTAATAATTCTAATTGCTTATATTTCTCAGTAATTATCTTTTCTTTCTCTATTAAATCCGTAATATCATGCATACATGCTAAAGCCATAATCAAATTTCCCTTTATGTCATAAATAGGAGAAGCATTAATTCGAGTAATTAATTCTTTATCTGGACGCTTCATTACCATTATTTTATTTTTTACATGTTCACCCTTTAATGCACGTTTCAAGGGCATATCTTCTACCCCAATTTCATTACCTGTAATGTCAAAACCTTTAGTAGTTTTAGTAAATTGCCCTGCAAACTTTATGGTATCAGGGCAAAAAAGAAGATTTCTTGCTTCAGCATTCATCACAGTAATTTCACCTTCTTTATTTGCAATATAAATACCATCAGACATATTTTCAATAATGGCTTCTAATTGCTCCTTTTGTAATCTGATAAGTTTTTCACTATTTACCAGTTCAGTAACATTACGAGTACACAACAAAGCCTTTATTATGTTCCCGCTTTTATCGTATATAGGACTACCACTTATATTAAAGTGGAATACGCCATCTGGTCTCACAGTCGAAATTCTATATTCTTTGATCTTTTCACCATTTAAAACTCTATAACCAGGCATATCTTCTAGACTAATTAAATTATCTTGATAATCATAATATTTTACGTCTCGGAATGTATCCCCAGCCTTATTAACTGAATCTGAATTATAAAGAAACTCTTTTGCACTCCTATTTAATATGGTGATTTTGCTATCTCTATCTATTGTAAATAATCCATCCGACATATTTTCAATTATTGCTTCTAATTTATTCTTTTGCTCTTCTATACTTTTGGATTCCATTATTTCTGTAATATCATTAGTCATTAAAACATCGTTTTCAAGACGAGAGTTTTCTTTTTCATCAAAGAAATATATTATGTCGTTTCGATTTTTATCTATTTCCAAGGAAATAATAACTTCTCTTGGCTCAAGTAATTTTGTAAATAAATAAATATTGGAATTGTCATTTATACCTTCAAATTTTTTCTGAGGATTAAATTTCAACATTTGACTTACTTCTAAATATGATTTTCCTACTAATTCATCGGTCGAATAACCTGTTAAACTTGCAAAACCTTCACTTACTTCGACTATTACTCCATCACGAATAACAATAAATGATTTTTTATTGTTTGTATTATTATCTCTCATTGAATTCTTCCTCCATAAATATGAAAATTACTAAAGTTATCAAAATATCAATTTTATACTATATAAATGGTTTTAACATTATTATATCATCTATTAACTTCCCAACAAAATACTGTAGAGTTTTTTTTACTTTATTTTCTCTAATATTACACTTTGTTACCTTTTAATGGTGGATTCTAAGCTTAATTTCCTCCCCCTTCTTAACGCAAAAAAGACTGTGCAGTCCAACAGGATTTCTCCTATTTTCTTTGCATAGTCTCATGTACATATTTAACACAACTTTCTTTTCCGTGACACGACTTTATTTTGCTGTGACAACTGACGATATATACTCCAAATTCTATATTTATATACGATATGAATTATTTTTTTATTCTAAATTTGTAAATACTAAATCCTGAGCTAATACTTACAATAGATATAGCCGCTACTATCCCCGCCTTTTTTATAAATATGTTTTTATCATCTTCTGTTTTTTCTATCTGAGTTGTTTTTTGATTGTTTAAACCATCAGTTTCTTCTGAATTTTCAGATTCACTTATATCTTTTTTGACAACACGGTCTTCTTCAATCTGCTCTTTCTGCTCTTTCTGTTCTTTAATATCTGAAATTTTAGGCAAATCTGTTGTTGTTGCTGTTGTGCCCGTAAAAGCACCTATTTCGTTTCTCGTTTTTATTTCCATTAGTGAATCTACATTTTTCACTCCACTAGATTTAATTATGCTTATTACTTTGTTAATTAAATCTTTAAAATTATCTATTACCGTTCCTTGCTTTATATTGTCAATTTCTGTAGGTACTTGGACATCATTTTCTTTCAATATAGCCATATTAAAATCATCAATTGCTTCCTGCAATCTATTTCTTTGTCTCTTAATATCTTTTATTACTGAACTTGTACTATTATATACAGTTCTTGCATTATTTATTGCTTCTTCTAATTTATCAACTTCCACTTTAAATTCTTTATTTAACACAATACTTTTTTTGCTTGTTAGTAAGTCCACTGCTTGTTCTAACAAGGTTTTTAAATGCCTTCGCTCTGCTTTTATAGAAGACTTTGAACTAGAACCACTACCTGAATCTCTCTTTTTAATAACAGCATTATTAAAATTATTGCATGCTGCTGACAAATTTTTTACCTGAGCTTCTATATCACTTTGCGTTGCTCCTATATTATTATATACATTTTCAGCAGCATCTATTACTGTTTGCAAATTATCTACTGCGCTTTTTGGTATATTACCTTCTGCATTCCCCATCGTCTTGCTATGTCTTAATGTTTTCGCATTATTTATTGCTGTCATTAATCCTATCTTATCAACGCTTATACCTATTATTGAATTATTAAAATCATTACTTGCTTCTGCTAGTTTAACTCTTTGTTCTTCTACATCACTTTGCGTTGCCGCTGAATCATTATACACATTTTCAGCAGCATCTATTATTGTTTGCAAATCATCTACTGCGTTTTGTGGTACATTTCCATTTCCTACAGTTTTGCTATTTTTTAAGACTCTTGCGTCATTTATTGCTATGTTTAATTCACTTTTATGAACAATTATACCTATCACTGAATTATTAAAATCGCTACGGGCTCCTGATAATGCAGTTATTTGGGCATCTATTTGGCTTTGTGTTGCCGATGCATTATTATATACATTTTCGGCAGCATCTATTGCTACTTGCAAATCATCCACTGCACTTTGTGGTACATTTCCATTTCCAGTTCCTACAGTTTTGCTATTTTTTAAAGCTTTTGCATCATTTATTGCTATATTAAATAC
>Ga0302161_10000477_pt1 | contig 10727 bp, 13 predicted proteins | sample I_Fen_E2_1_FD_193498 | JGI IMG/M metagenome (GOLD analysis project Ga0302161, IMG submission 193498) | Peat permafrost microbial communities from Stordalen Mire near Abisko, Sweden - I_Fen_E2_1 | ecosystem: Environmental > Terrestrial > Soil > Wetlands > Permafrost | place: Sweden: Abisko...
CCTTTGCAACTGTGTTTTTCATAGTATTAGATTTTAAGGTTAACAAAGGTTGGAGCAAGGCGTTGCTCCTTTTTTTATGCCTTTACTTTTCAGGTACATTCCAATCAAGTATAAAATCAGGATTACTATAGTTGCGAATCAGTATATCATCATCAGGCATTTTAAATTGGCGCGAAGCTTTGTTGCGCGAGCTTACATCAATGAATGTCCCCGAGGAAGAATGACTGTCATACTCCCAGAAATGCATATTACTCGTCTCACCATCCACACTCTCCCATCCTTCAGGAACAATATTACTTAGTTCGCAGTGAATAAAAACCGATTCATTGTAAGGATAATATCTACCTTTATTCATAGGAGCACGCCCCAACGACGACTCACGACCCATACTATTGGCAAACTTACAATTTAAGAATACATCCCCATGATTGACCTGAGTGTTCCTAATCCAAGTAAATGCCCCGCCTCTATTATACAAAGAACAATGATTAAAGAAAGACGGCCCTCTCCCAAGAACCGTATCTCCGCCTCCGTCTATCACACAATCTTTAAAATAGGTAGAGCCGTTTACTTGCAATGCATCACCATCACCGATTATTTTTACATTATACAATCGATTATGATCACCCATTAACAGCAGTCCTTCTGCTTGTCCCGGTAAATCATTCTTTATAGTCAAGTTGCGAAAGACCATATAGGAACAGTTATCAGCAGCAAATGCCACCCTTCTCGAGGGGAATGTTCCGAGCAATTCATTCGTACGAATATTCATCGGATGAGGATTAAACACTTCATTATTTGGATAATGAATAACTACACCATCCCTACTCTCTCCCAACAAGGTTACATTTCGTTTGTTACGGAAATAAACCAATTCTTCATAATCGCCGTTCTTGACAAACACAACCACCGGCTGCATTAAATTATCAGGAATAAAGTCCAACGCTCCCTGTATTGTATTGAAATCACCTTTCCCCTCACAGCTTACCACCAATGTATCCTTCATCAAAGGCTTATTATGCTTCGTGGAAAATTTAAAAGTAATGCTATGAGACGCCACAATGTTCTTATCTATCTTCATCCGATATTTCTTACCGTAATCAAGCACATTGTGATGCAAATAAACTTTGGCAGTAGAATCAGTATATATGATAGGATGGAAATGGAATCCGTCAGTGAACCCACCGATGATATCCAATTGATATTTTGTAGAAGTTGGCATTCCCTGCCCTGAAGGTGTACCCGGAGGAGTATTTGCATTCGTTGCCACAAAGCTACGAGCATATTGATACGGTACCGTCGCATATTTGATATCTCCCTCACGAATGGATGTTTCGGGACCATCAGGAACACTTAAATCAATGCTATCAACCAAACGATTCGTTGCAGTTTCATACACACGTATAAAACCTTTGTTTCGTGTCAATTGTTTTTGAGAAGAAAGATTAAAGACAAAAATCGAATCAGGGTTAATAGTTCTTGAGTTACACGATGCGAGTATACACACCGCCGCCAACGCAAAGAACAAAGGTGTTTTCATTTATCATAAAATATTCATAATCTCTTGCAAGTTATCCACCTCATAAGTAGGTTTAAACGCGTCATTCACGTCATGAAGGCGGTTAAAATAGATTTGATCCATACCGGCATTACGAGCGCCGTATATATCATTCACCCAACTGTCCCCAATCATCAAGGAATCAGTATATTCACTGTTGGTGGCACTCATTGCAAAATTAAAAATACCGATATTAGGTTTAGGGATACCAATATCTTCCGACAATATCACCTTATCAAAATAATGGTCAATGCCGCTTGATCTCAGCTTTTGGTATTGAATACTTTTAAAACCGTTCGACAATATATAAAGATTATAACACCCCTTGCCATTGAGATATTCTAACAACTCCATGGCATGGGGTATCAATGTTTTTTTAGAAGGAAGTGTCTTAAAGAATGAATCGGAATAATCTTTTGCCAAAGACTCATCATTTATCCCCACGGTTTGCAACGGATAAATAAAACGGTCATGGTTAATCTTTTCAATCGTCACTGTACCTTTTGCATATTCTGCCCACAACTGATTGTTTCGCTTTAAATAAATAGTATAGAAATGATCAAACGAATCAAAAAAGCGACTCAATTTGAAATTATCATATATTTCATGAAAAGCTTCTCTACTGTTGTGAAGCGTAAACCACAAGGTATCATCAAGATCGAAAAATATATTTTTGTACACTACCTTACTCCTTTATTATTTTACTTGTATCACTAAGAACTTAGATACACTCCAGAACTCTGAAGGATTTGTGATTCTGAGTGAATATTCTTTATTCTCATCTCTTACCAATTCATAACTTCCGGCTGGATGAGTAGTAAGAACCGATACTTTTTTCGAATATAACTTTATTTCCTTTTGAGTGCGAATATCAACTTGAGTAAAATAATTCTTGTTATAAGTATTATTTTTCAGAACCTGTCCATCCACTAAGATCTTCTGTTCTTTCAGTTCTTTCTTTGTTCCAAACACATACCAAGCCTTATTCAGATCTTTGTCCTGTTGAGCCATGACCCGCGCCTTTGAAGCATTATCAGAACTAAGAGAACTTACATTACCCTGCAGTTCAGTGACTGACTTATCCAACTCTGCAATATGAACATTTTTTGAAGCAAGTTCGTCTTGCAAATCCTTTATTTTCTTAGCGCTATCTTTTTGTTGTTGTTCAAATTGCGCCTGCAGTCCATCAATCAATTTCTGCATATGCTCCAATTGAGCAGCACTCACATTCTTACTATCTTTAAGCTTCTCTTTCAATCCGGCAATTCTCTCTTTATTTTGATGCATAGTAGTCTTGATAAACGCTATGTCCTGAGCCAGACTCTGACGAGCAGATTGCGACTTCTCAGCAGGAGCCTGATGCATATCCAAACGACCTTCTGCCGCACTTATTTGTTTGAAACCTTCTTGCACTTCATTTACAGTACCCATCAAATCGTCAATTTGACCACTACGATTATTTAAGGCAGCAACAAGAGAATCATTCTGAACCTTCAAGCGATTATTTGCCTGTTCAGCTTTTTTGTCTTTACATGATACAGCCAGCATAGCTAAGCATGCTATCACTATTAAAAAATACTTTTTTTTCATATACATATAGTTTTTGGTAGATAATAAATTACTTACTTTTTTTAGCGTCTTCCTTACCTGCTAACACAATCACGAATTCACCACGAGGCTCTACTTCCGTGAAGTGTTTAATGACTTCTTCTAATGTTCCACGTACAGTTTCTTCATACACCTTTGATATTTCACGGGACACCGACACCTGACGATCTCCCCCCATATATTCAGCAAACTGCTGCAAGGCTTTCAACACACGATGAGGCGATTCATAAAACACAATAGTACGTGTTTCATTAGCCAAAAACATAACCCGCGTTTGACGGCCCTTCTTTTGAGGGAGAAAACCTTCGAATACAAAGCGATCGCAAGGCAACCCTGAATTAACCAAGGCCGGCACAAAAGCCGTTGCCCCAGGTAAGCATTGCACCTCAACATCATACTTTACACACTCACGCACAAGCATAAATCCGGGATCAGATATACCGGGTGTGCCGGCATCGGAGATTAAAGCAATTGTCTCTCCTCCCAACAATCGTTTAGCCAAAGCTTCAGCTGTTTGATGTTCATTGAATTTATGATGGCTCAGCATCGAATTTTTAATATCAAAATGTTTTAATAAGATTCCCGAAGTACGAGTATCCTCCGCTAATATCAAATCGGCCTCTTTCAATATTTTCAGGGCACGAAAGGTTATATCATCCAGATTGCCTACCGGGGTAGGAACAATATATAATTTACCCATTTATTCTTTTTATTATATACAAATGTAACAATAAAAAGATGAGTTTTCCAAAATAACTGCTAAATTTGTAGTCAATTAATGAAATTAAACTTCCAAATATGAATATGTTTTCAGAAGACAATCTCACCGAAACCGGGCGGCGTGGTCGTATAGAAGTAATTTGCGGATCAATGTTCTCTGGAAAAACGGAAGAGCTAATACGCAGACTAAAACGTGCACAATTTGCTCGTCAACATGTTGAAATATTTAAACCATCGATAGATACTCGCTATTCGGAAGAAGACGTCGTTTCACATGACAGCAACGCCATTTCATCCACTCCCATTGATTCATCGGCAAGCATGCTCTTGCTGTCTTCTGATATTGACGTCATAGGCATTGATGAAGCACAATTTTTTGACCTTGAGTTAGTGAATGTGTGCAACCAATTGGCTTCGCTAGGTATTCGCGTGATCGTTGCAGGACTGGACATGGACTTCAAAGGCGTACCATTCGGACCAATTCCGGGATTATGTGCCATTGCCGACGAAGTGACCAAAGTACATGCCATCTGCGTAAAATGCGGACAATTGGCCTACATCTCTCACAGAACTGTTGAGGGAGAAAAAAGAGTATTACTTGGTGAACAAACAGCCTACGAACCATTGTGCCGTAGCTGCTATGAAAAAGCGATTAAAAAGAGCAACATAAAAGAGGAATAGCCATGAAAGACAAGAAATTCACGTTCGACAGTTTTGTCAGAATCATTATCGGTTTAGTTGTTGCATGGTGCCTGATCATGCTCATCAGGCGTTTAAGTAGCGTACTTCTACCTTTTGTCGTAGGAATGCTAATAGCCTACTTCTTATATCCATTGGTAAACCTTTTCCAATATAAGCTAAGGATGAGAAGTAGAATTCTTGCAATTATCTGCACCTTTATTGTCGTAGGTCTATGTGGATTTGGTCTTTATGAATTAATTATTCCCCCACTTATTGATGAATTTTCAAAAGTAACAGACTTGGCTATCAAGTATCTGACCAATGGATCACGTACTGCCACACTGCCTGATGCAATACATAAGTACATCATACGTAACTTGGATCTACGTGAAATAAATCAAATGTTCAGTCAGGACAATATAATGAAAGCAATAAAAGGCATTATGCCCAGATTATGGAGCGTGCTATCACAATCCATAGACATTATACTAGGCGTGCTGGCTTCATTAATTACCCTACTCTATATCGTATTCATCCTGCTCGATTATGAAGCATTCTCATCAGGATGGTTCAAATTGGTTCCGATCAAATATCGTTCCACCGTAACTACTATATGTAACGATGCAGCACGGTCAATGAATAAATATTTCCGTGGACAAGGTCTGATTGCCATCATTGTAGGCATCTTGTCATGCATAGGATTCTTAATCATAAACCTTCCAATGGCTATCGGACTGGGTATATTGGTGGGTATATGCACCATGATCCCATACATGAAATTCGTTGCCCTCATACCCGGCGTTATTATGGCCCTGCTTAAAGCTGCAGATACAGGTGAGAATGTTTGGTTCATCCTACTCACTATGATGGCTGTATTCGGTGTAGTGCAGATTATTGAAGACACATTGCTCACTCCCAAGATTATGGGAAAGATCACCGGACTCAATCCTGCTATCATATTATTGTCTCTTTCAATTTGGGGAACATTGCTAGGAATACTTGGAATGCTTCTTGCATTACCCATGACATCATTATTTTATTCATATTATAAGAACTATCTTGCAAATGAATCAAAGAAGCATATAAACGATTCATTTACAAATGTTTTCGATAAAATAATCAATACAGTTAAGGAAGAAGAGAAGGAAGATGATGAGGAGAAATCAACAAATATTTAAAATTTATTGCGGATTTATTTGGTAGTTAAAATATAAAACGTACCTTTGCACTCGCTTTTGGGAAACAAACCAAAAGCAGACAAAAAAGATGATTCGCTAGCTCAGTTGGTAGAGCACAACACTTTTAATGTTGGGGTCTTGGGTTCGAACCCCAAGCGGATCACAGAAGCCTCGATAATCCTTTGATTATCGAGGCATTTTTATTTATAAAAGAGGGGCTATCTGGATCAATCCTAAAGCAATCCTATCTTCTTCAGAGCTTGCTTAATATCTTCTATCAAATCTTTTTCATCCTCAATGCCAACGCTGAAACGGAAAAAGCCGTTATGAAACTCTTCGGGATAAAGATACTGACGCTCATCATTCTCGCCTAGAAAAACAATCAGACTTTCATCATGACCAAGAGATACAGCGGAAGTAATAACACGAAGATAGCTGACAAACTTATTGTGCGTATCATGATCTGCTTTCAACGCAAACGAAATCATACCTCCAAAACCTCCGGGCATCTGACGTTGAGCAATGTCATGCTCTTTGTGTTTCTCTAGACCGGGATAAGCAACAAAACTAACACAAGACAAAGATTCCAAATAACGAGCTAAAGCTAAGGCGTTGGAATTGTGCTGACGCATACGAAGAGGTAAAGTGACAGCTCCACGCATAATGAGCCACGCATTGAACGGACTAATAATTCCACCCAAGTTGATTTGTGATTGAGCTCGGATAATATCCAGATATTTTTTCTTACCAATAATCGCACCACCCATTGCATCACCGTGACCGTTAATATACTTTGTCAGACTTTCAATACAGAAATCTGCTCCAAATTCTATCGGACGCTGATTATAAGGAGAAGCAAATGTATTGTCAACAGACAACAATGCACCCTTTTCATGAGCTAGTTGAGCAATGGCTTCAATATCTGAGATAGCAATCGTAGGGTTCCCCGGAGTCTCTAAATGAACGAGCTTGGTATTAGGACGAATAGCTGCTTTCACAGCCTCTAAATCCGTAGTATCTACAATCGTAGTCTCAATATGAAATTTATTTTTAAGTAATTCATTGAATAAACGGTAAACAGCAATATAGGTGACACTTGAAAAAACAACATGATCACCTGTTTCAAGCAATGCAAAAAACAATCCTGACAAAGCAGCGACTCCTGATCCGAGACAAACACAATCCTCTCCACCTTCAAGTGATGCAAGTTTCTCTTGCAGATACTGTTGATTAGCTCCGCCATTACGGGTGTATAAGTTTTTACCGGCTTCACTCCAGTTCAAACCAGACGGATCATAAGGCAATTCATAACTATTAGCCATAGTGATTGGCCTCTTTATAGCTCCTGTCTCTTCATCAATATCGTTACCTGTATGCACGGCACGAGTCATAAAGCCGAACTCATCTCCATATGTACGTTTCTTGGATATACTTTTCTTGTCTGTTGTACTCATATTCGATTTTTTTTAATTGTTTAGATTATATATGTTCGTCAATTTATCTTGACACACAAAAATAACCATTTGCAAAAACAAATCCCAATATAAATCCATACAAAAGAAAGAAATAGAAGCAAAATACCACAAATATGTTATGAATAATACGATAAATCAGCACTATCATAGCACTGACAGAACGAATATTTTACTCAAAATAGATACAAACTACAAATCTTTGGCAATCGGCTTATTAATAAGTATAATAGCCTTTGTGCCCTATATTGGCTATGTTTTGTCATATAACCAAGCTCATGCTGCAGAGATAGCCAAATTATTTCAACAGCACTAATAATTAGTATCAGAGATATTATGAGATAAAAATAATTAGCTAATATCCTACTTTGAGCAAAAATTAATCTGCACAATTAAGGATATTAGCTTTTTGTTTCTTTGAAAAATAGTTACTTCCCAAAGGAGTTGATTCTATTGAATTTTTAGCTTTTAAAGCTTAATGGTTAGACCGATTTTACCACCAGAGAATTCATTTCCGCCACCTAGCTCAAAATTAAGTCCCACTTTATTCGTAAAAAAATAACGTCCACCAACTTGAGCGCCAAGTCCTAAACCTGAAGTGTGATCCCCATGATAACCACGAGGTGAGTTCCAATCATAGAAACCAACATTCAAACCGGCATAAAAATCCCAATTGCGTGGAATTTCTAGAACAGTATTAAAGTGATAATTGACATTTCCTGATATTCCCCAAACATTGTGATCGTAGTCTTCATTATCCCAATTATCTGTATAATCACGATAAGATACTTCTGCACCCAAAGTAACATCACGACTGACTGCATGGTCAAATCCTACATACACTGGCAACCCGCCATCTGAAAGTCCAAAACCTGCGTTAAACTGCGTCCTTCCCATTGGGAGAGAACTTTGTGCATAGGCTACTGTTACTAGTAAAAGTAGCACAGAGGTTAGAATCATTTTTTTCATTTTTTCTTAAAATATTAATATAATTATAAACAAACAATCGAGATTTAAGTTTTTACTTTACCATTATCTTCTTGTTCTTTAACTATCCCGTCTAACGGGCATTCTTCTTGATCTGATCAAAGGCGAATAAAAATTCGCTGCAAAGATACCATTTATTTTATAAATGCAGTAAAATTAAGGGATGAATTTTACATTTAATGGCTTTCTGATTGAAATAATTTCTTGTATCATCTAATACAAGGAGGTAAAAGAAAAGATTGACTCTCATCTGTAACATAATACATGAATGTAATATTTGAAATAATTTCACCTTTGATACAATCTCTATACTAATTATTAGGCAAGGGCTGATTAAATCAGTTCGTCCTGTGAAAAATAAAGCATTTTCAATGTATTTCATGGCTTATGAGAACCTATAAAATAAACACTCATATATTAAATCTGCTAAAATATCGTCACTTCAATCTATTGAATATCCCTTTTTATTTATCTTTGTTCTCAACAAATGTGGACAGATTTGAGCTGCTTGCAACCACAGAAAAAAATGCTAAATATAGTATTGATGATTCTATGCTTGAAGATCTATTATCCACATTCAAAATATTTAATATAACATTATTATGTGGAAATATTATGCTCTCTTATCGGCTGTCTTTGCCGCACTAACTGCTATTTTTGCTAAAATTGGAATCAAAGATGTCAATTCTAATTTAGCAACAGCTATTCGTACTGTCGTAATACTTGTTATTACCTGGGGTATTGTAATATTTAGCGGACATATTGGTGATACAAAAACTCTTTCACGAAATACTTGGATTTTCCTTATTCTCTCAGGAGTAGCAACAGGATTATCATGGCTTTTTTACTTTAAAGCAATACAAATAGGTGATGTTTCAAAAGTTGCTCCTATTGATAAACTTAGTGTGGTTATCACCATGATACTCTCATTTATCTTCCTAAAAGAGGAGGTCACATTAAACGTAGTTATTGGCGGATGTTTTATTGCCACTGGAAGTCTCATTTTAATTATGAGCAAATAATAGAGGAATTCAACAAAAATAAATATCAGGACAACTAAACTACATAGAATTATGATGAATAAATATATTGTAACAGCCATTCTGCTAATAGGTATGTCTACTCATACGTTAGCACAAGATACAATCCATGCACAACCAATCTGTAAAGATTCTGTTAAGTATAAATTAGGATATAAACAATTGATCGTACCTGCAGCCCTCATAGGTATTGGAATAGTAGGAGTAAATAGCGACTGGTTAAAAGCAAGAAATGGTGCCATAAAAGAAGAAATCACCGAAAATATTGATAAAAAAATTACGATAGATGACTTCTCACAGTATGCTCCAATGGTTGCTGTTTATGGTCTAAATCTATGTGGGATTAAGGGAGAACACAATTTACGTGATCGCACGATGATCTTAGCTATATCCTATTCTTTAATGGGGATTACCGTTAATGGATTAAAAAGAATCGCACGCGAAGAGCGGCCTGATGGATCAAACAATGGTTCTTTCCCTTCCGGACATACGGCCACAGCTTTTATGGGTGCAGAATTCTTATGGGACGAATATAAAAACGTGTCTCCATGGATAGGAGTAGCAGGATATGCGGTTGCCGCAGGCACCGGCTTTTTCAGGATGTATAATAATAAACATTGGTTAACAGACGTTCTTGGAGGGGCAGGAATCGGTATGTTAAGTACAAAAGTTGCATACTATGTATATCCGCGTATAAAAAACAAACTCTTCAAAAGCAAATCATTGAAGAATGTATCATTGATCCCATATTACTCACCTAAAAATAGCGGACTATATTGCCAGATTTCTTTCTAAAAATGGAATGAGTGAAGACTTTACCCACAAATCATTTAATACAAAAAGAAGCCTTTAGAGCTTAATTTGAGGCATAAGAGATATTTTTGTATAGTAAACCATTTGCATAATATTCCGACTCTTAAAATTGGTCCTTTATATTGATAGAACAGCTTTACCTTAACTCAATTGCAACAAGAAGCAATTCTATTATCAATGCCATCAGAAGGTGGCTCAAATATACTAGAGCAGAATTATTGAAATGAAACAGAAGTGTTATGCGGATGAGATCATTTTCACATATCGGATATTTATTTTTGTTTGCGTAAAAGAAACAGGAGGTATGATACATAATATATTATAATATATAATACATGAAATATGGTACATAAAAATCAAAGCAAAAGTTTTATCTGGGTTCCCATGATGCTTCTCTCACTTGCATTTATCTTATACATGGGATGGATCTTGCACCTACGAAAAATGGGTATCTATTAATGACATATAATTTACTTACATAATAACCAAGGATTCTCTCAAAAACTTCTATTTAAAAACGGAATGGCAACTTACAAACAAAAAGAAACGAGGGGAGTAATCATTATTGATTTACTCTCCTCGTTCTTATAAAATGGCGACTACCTACTCTCCCACTGTTACGCAGTACCATCGGCGTGATCAGGCTTAACTTCTCTGTTCGGAATGGGAA
>Ga0302161_10000480_pt1 | contig 10686 bp, 9 predicted proteins | sample I_Fen_E2_1_FD_193498 | JGI IMG/M metagenome (GOLD analysis project Ga0302161, IMG submission 193498) | Peat permafrost microbial communities from Stordalen Mire near Abisko, Sweden - I_Fen_E2_1 | ecosystem: Environmental > Terrestrial > Soil > Wetlands > Permafrost | place: Sweden: Abisko...
AGTCAAGATTTAAACCTCCCTTTAATAATTAATTTAGTATTTGAATCTATTCTACTTTTTCTATCTTAACGTTAGCTTAATCAATCAAATTTTTAAGCATAAAAAATAAGCTCTTCAAATTAATTGAAAAGCTTAAATAAAACTAGTTTTACAAATATTATTTTTTTCTTTTAAAAATATGTGATTTTAATTCTTCTACATATTTGTCTTTATCCTTTACTTTTAAAGTTGGAAAGGCTTTTAAAAGACGATCATGTATAATATTACTTTTGGATTTTAATGAATCATACTTATCGTTTAAATTAATGAATTTTTCTAAAATTTTCTCCTTATAATTTTCTTTATTGATTTTTATAGATTGTCCCAATTTTTCTTTTATTTCATTAATGAACTCAACTGGTTTACTGTTTTCTAAATATTCTATAATTTCTTCTTTTGTTTCATATAATCTACTTAACTGCGTATAAGATACAAATTCATCCATTATATCTGACATATTGTTTAGTTTGACCTTTAAATTCATTGCATAATAACCAGTTGTTCCATAATCCACCAAATAAGTTACTACTGCTATAATTGCAAGGGTTTTTCCTGTTGATATTGAATAAAAAGAAACGATAAAATTAACGAAAGGTTGTATAACTTGAAATAAAGCTATTGTTAACAATCCCCAAATAATAGAATTAAATAAACAAATTCTACCCTTAATATTAAAACGATAATTACTATAATCCCACCAAGTAGTTTTAAATATAACTTCCATTAACCATCCTGTAAAATATTCTAAAATAGAAGGAACTATAATCCCCAGAATAAACAATATTAAAATACTATTTTCAAATGGGTTTAATATAAAGTAAACAGATAATGCCCCAACTCCATAAATAGTACAAACAGGACCATTTACAAATCCTCTATTTACAAATTTTCTATCCAATATGGATACATAGCAAGTTTCCATAACCCAACCTAAAAAGCTATAAATAAAAAACCAATGAATAATATGATATACATCAGTTCCTAATAATTTTAATTCCCACAAAAACTTCACTCCTCCCTTTATACGTTATTTTTCTAACATAATATCACATAAAATGTAATATTTATATTAAGTAATTAACTTTACTATATTATTTAATCTCTAGTATATATAATATATCATATTATTTAATTCAAAAAAGTAGCTCCACTACAATCAACTTAAATAACAGAAAAAAGACCCAAATATTATGCATTTATAACATCATATTTAAATCTTGCCCTCTTATTAAAACATATGTCTTTATTAATAGTTTCTATTCCATCTAATTGATAAAATACGAATTGCTCAGTAACTATTGTTTATCCCCGAAATCCTAACAAATTTTTTGAATTGTATTATATATTAACTAATCCACTTAATTCTAGAGTTTCCTTAAGCCTCTTTTCAAACTTTTCCTTATCTATTTTCAACTGATTAAAAACCTTTTCATTAAATCCTATATAATAATTTTCCCCAAGTATATCCCAAGCATATTTTTCCGCAATATGTGCAGCACATACAATTTGTTTATTAATAATATTTTTATCAAAAGGATTATGGTGATAAAGTGATGCCTCAACAATCGGCAAAGGAATATCCCACCACTGTAGAAGGTATCCACCTATTTCTTGGTGGTTTGTTCCAAAAGCCTTATTTTCAAGATCAATTATATTGGTCTGCTGAATTTCAGCTTCATCAAATATCTCCATATATTTATCATGAAAAGAATGTATCATAAAAACAATCCCAACATTGCTCAATAATCCAGCATTCATCTCCGCTTCTGGAATCTTCTTATTCAAAAATTCATTATATACTATACTTATAATTCTATTGGAAATAAATGCATGTTCCCATAACTTCTCCAATCTTTCATTATCCTTAGAATTAAAAGTTAAGCCATCAATAAATGCTGATGCAATTACTATGTTTTTTATATTATCTAATCCAAGATACGCTACTGCTCTTTTGACTGAGCCTGTTTTTATTGCATAATATGATGAATTCACAATGTGAAGTAGTTTTATAACAATAGAATTATCACATTCTATTGCATCAACTATTTTATATATTTCTTCGTCATTTTCTATGACAGCAATAATTTTCTGGTAAGACATCTTAATAGTGGGTATTTCTTCTACATTGTTTATAAGCTTAAGGACATTCTTATTATCCTTAAGTACATTTTCTATTTGAAATACTTTCTCTATAGTCTCAACAATAACATTATTCTCCCATGGCTTTAAAATATGTAGTTTTGCTATATTTTTTTGCAATGCATCAAATACAATTCTTTCTTCAGCTAACCCACTCAAAATGATTCGAACTATATGTGGAAATCTTTTTTTCACTTGACTAAGTAATTCATAACCATTCATTTTAGGCATTTTCATGTCACTTACAATTACATCTACTTTCTTGTTTTCAAGAATATCTAATGCCTCTATCCCACTATTGGCTGTGATCACCTCATATTCTGTATCCATAAAAAGTTTTATAATAGATCTTAATGTTTGCAATTCATCATCAACAAAAAGAATTGTTTTTAACATAAAATTCATCTCCTTATGTATGGTATTTAATATCTAACCCCTTATTTTTCTTATACTGTGTATTTCTACATTCAATGTTATAATCCTTTATTAAATCATCATACTTATGTACTGTCAAAATGTTTATAAAAATAAGCCTGCAGACCCTCATTTATTATGATTTGCAGGCTTAATAATTGTACATAACTTTTAGATCTATTCAGTAATTGTTTTACTACTGCTTTCTAATCTAACTAATTATAGCAAATAATATAATCTCCTGAATTAATATTATCATATACTGCCTTGGCCACATAGTATGGTGCATTTACACATCCATGCGAACCATCTGTCTTATAAATTTCTCCACCAAACTCTGATCTCCAACTAGCATCATGAAGTCCAATTCCCTTATTGAATGGCATCCAAAAGCTTACGGGAGCAGCGTAATCCTGACCTTTTAATACAGTATCCTTCTGTTTATAATATAATTTATAAATCCCTGGCGGTGTTGAATGCCCAGCACTTTCATTGCCTGTAACAACATCTCCCTCTACAACAAGATAGCCATCTTTATAATACCATAGGTGTTGTTTAGTCATGTCAATTTCCACATACGTATTTCCAACATTTCTAAAATAGCTAGATGCTGATGTTTGAGCATATAGTGGGTTCTTTGTTATAGTTTGTCCATTTTTTATATTCTCAATTAATGCTTTCGTTTCTTCTGAGCTATCAATTATCCAACTATGATTATTACCATCATAACCACCACTAACTTTTATGTTGGTTCCCAATGATGTATTATAAGCACTTGCCAAAGTATCTACATAACTTCTTACCTTTGCCTCATCAATTATAACTTGAAAATTCCCATCAACTCCAATCCAGTCCTTTATTATAGAACTATCTAGAACTTGTGTAAGCCCTGCAAAATTATAAGTTATGTTTGAGGATATATATTTATTTAGAGCCTCATTAGCATAAATGACTATTGGAGAACTTGTAACAAACTTAGGATTTTCATAACAATTTATTGATTCCAAATTTATTATTGTCTCTCCTTTAAGGATTCCCTTTACTACATTATCATATAAAATATCTTTATTGATTTTATTCCCATAAATTTCCTTTTCAATTATATATCCATTGTCTTTATATTCAACTTTAGCATTTTGAGATTCAATTATCTTACTATTGTCAAAACAAGATAGCTTACTTATGCTTTCTTTTAATAATTTGTCATCATACGTTATACCTTTGGGCTTTCCTAATCTATATTTTAACCCAATATCAAGCCCATTAATTTGCTCTTTAAGTCCTCCTCTTTCTTGTAATGTCAATGTATATGTCTCAGGTGTTATTTCTTTCTCAGTTTTAGCTGAAGCACTCATAGTATTAATAAAAAAAACAGCAGACATAACAAGTACAGTAAAAAACGAAATAATAATACCTCTCATAATTTTATTTGACCTATTTTTTTCTCCCTCCATAAAACCCCCCTAATTAAAGTTAATAGCATTTACTTCTTATTAAATACTATTAAGAAATTATTTTATACTCAATACTCTATGGTCTAAATATTGGTTATTATATACTCCCCCTTTTTAATGCACATATGAAAATAGAGAATCTTATAATTATATAAAACCATTATCTCTATTTTCGCGTCTTTATATTATACAATATTTACCAATTCAAAATCAATTGTTATTTCTGTTTATCTTAAACCTTATTATAAATTTTTATGTTGTCTAGCTCTTCTAAGATACCCTTTTCTTAAAAATGCTATCACTAAAAATTACATATAAGAGAATTACTCATTAATGTTACGATGTCATATCTTATATGATAAATTTGACTAAAAGGGCATAGAATTTCTTACTATACCCTTAATATATTCTTTTATTATTAGCTTTGTTTTATATATTTAATAGCTTGTCTATTGTATCAACGAGTTCGCTTATTTCAGGCTTACTTAATTGAGCATCAGCTTTTACAGATTCTCCCTTATGTCTTAACTCTTCTGTAATTAATGATGAAAATATTACTACAGGTAATTTGCTTAAAACTAAATCTTCTTTTATTTTTCTTGTAAGTGTAAGTCCATCCATTTGAGGCATTTCTATATCCGTAATAAGTATTTGTGCATACTTATTAAAATCCTCGCCTTTCTCTTCTGCTAATCCTTTTAAAAAATCTAATGCCTGTTTACCATCATCAAAGATTCTTAAATTTTTAAAACCAGCCTTTGTAAGAGTATCTTTTAAAAGTCTTCTAATTAAAGCAGAATCATCAGCTAAAACTAATTTTACAGCTGACCTATCTTTATATTCTACTTCTACAAGTCTGTCCTCACTTATTCCAGAACTAGGGCAAATATCTGTAACTATCTTTTCAAAATCAAGCATAATTAGTACCTTACCATCTAAAAGTATATTACCAACAGCTAGTGAATTTTCTGATAAATCGTCAGGTTTTCTTATTTCACTCCATTTAATTCGATGAACTCCTACTACATCATCAATATTAAAAGAAACCTTAATTTTATTAAATTCACAAATTATAATTTTATCTCCTACATTTCTAGTTATCTTCTTAGTTATAATGTATTTCAAATCAACTAAAGTAATGATTTCATCTCTACACAGTATAAGTCCAGCTATTTCTGGCTTAGGATCAGGTAATTTTGTCAGCCCATTTTTAGGCATTTGTATTACCTCTTTAACCTTTACTACATTAATTGCATAATGATTACCATCGACAATAAATTCAATTACTTCTACTTCTCCAGTGCCTGATTCCAATAATATATTAGTATTCATAATATCTACCCCTTACTTAAACTTTATTTTTTCATTAAAATAACTAGCTATTCTATAATTAAAATTAACTCTCTATTTACATTATCGATAACATTCTTTATCCCTTTATTATTATATATTATATCATTTGTCTACATTTAATTGTAACTTTTGCACAATTAATTTTTAGCAATTACTAATGAATAATTACTGAAAAGTTTCATATTTTTCTATTACTATTGATTTATTCTTTTTTGTATATTTTCATCGTAATTACTACCTATTTGAAAATAGAAAGAACTCATATCACTATTATCAATGATATGAGTTCTTTCCTTACTATTGATTTCTATATTATCTTTATAATTATTCATCATTACTTTCTATAACTTTTTCATTTTAATATATTTATATTCTTTAATAAACAAAAAGTACTGCAAATATAACAAATACTGCATTGCCAGTACTTTTTTTGTATTTAATTGTTGTTAAAGTTCTTGGTTGCACTTCGTGCCTTTTTTATAGGCGAAAAGATCTTAATTGCACTTCGTGCCTTTTTTATAGGTGTATATTTTTAGTTTTCGATATCTATTATATGATGCCATTATTTCTTGCTTCCTTGGCATAGCTAGACTTCCACTTCCACCTTTTATTCTTTCCATTGATATTAGACCCTTTTTCTCTATTTCACAAATTATATTATCCACCATATCTTCGAAACTTAGCCCTTTATTCACAATATTAGCTTCTGCCCATTTCATAATTGAACCTATAGCATTTAATTGTTCATTATCCACAATTTGCTCCACAGATCTTAAATTTATATCTTCTTTGTTTATATTTATTGTATCTAGACCTATTGTTTTTATTTTAATGCCCTTTTCTCCAGCCTTAATAGTTCCAGCTTTAACTACCCTATTAAATGTAATATTTATTTTTAAATTCTTATCATTAATTCTCTTTATAATATGGCTTTTGCTTAGTTCTTTAGCTTCTTTTGTAACATCTTTAGTTTCATAATTGTCCATTTGTATTACGCAATCTGCTACATCAAAAAAATCTCCACAGCTTCCAACTACTATTATTGTCGAAATATCTCTTTGTTCGCATAAAGGTTTCACTATTTCAATAAATGGTGTGATTGGCTCTTTTTCTTTAGATACTAATTTTTGCATTAAGTCGTCTCTCATCATGAAATTAGTAGCTGAAGTATCTTCATCTATTAAAAGTACCTTAGAATTGCTTTCAATTCCTTCTATGATATTGGCTGCTTGTGATGTACTCCCACTTGCGTTTTCTGTATAGAATTCTTCAGTATCTTTTCCATTAGGTAAATTACTTATAAATAAAGATATGTCTGTTTTAGTTACACATCTATTATCTTCTGCTCTTACTTTTAAAGCCGATTCATTTGTTATAACAAACTCTCTACCATCGCCTTCAATATGATTATAAACTCCAAGTTCTAACGCCTTTAATAAAGTAGATTTACCATGATATCCTCCACCAACTATTAATGTTATACCTTTCTTAATACCCATCCCTTTAATTCTACCTTTACTTTGAGTATTAAATTCTACTTCTAATTCCTTTGGTGAAACAAATGCTTTACCACCTTGTAATGTTTTTGTAGATATTCCACTTTCTCTAGGTAACATTGATCCATTAGCTACAAATGCAATTAGCCCTCTATTATGCAATTGCATTCTTATATTTTCTTGATCTTCTACAAGTTTTACTCTACTTATTAATTTTTCACTATTAATATTTTTATATATTAAAGTTTTTTCTACAATGTTTGGTATAACATTATATAAAATCTTCTCTAACTCTATTGATAAAACACTTCGTCCTCTTGCTGGAAATCCAACATAAAATCTTGCTTCTATTTTATTCTCATCTATGATTATTGAAGTTCTCTTTAATATCTCTTGTGGGCATTTACTTATAGCTATTAACCCACTCTTTCCAGATCCAAAAACTCTTTCATTACACTTATTTATATTAGAATAAAATTCTCTTGTTAAATAATCTGCCACTGCAATATTTTTGTTTTTATTATCAAAAATTTCCTTTGGAAACTTAGCTACATTTTGATTTACTATTACTCTAATTCTTGATGGTGATGCAAAAGGATCGCCTTGAACATAATCTATGCTAAGTGTATAATCTTCAAAATCATATTCTCCCTCTAAGTCCTTATACAACCTATAACTTTTCCCATCGATTCTATCTAACTCTCTTTTTAATGCTTGCGAATTTTTCATATAAATCCCTTCTTAGTCACACATACTAGTTTATTATTTTTTTAATATTATTCTTACATTGTATTTATCTACTTTATGAAAATAATATTGAATAATTATAACATATAACTTAAATAAATTTACATGTAAATATACTAGCAATACATTTGAAATTAAGCTTATTGATACTGCTAGAGCTATGAAGGAAAAAAATATATATCCATATTTAATTACTAAAAGCTTACAAGAACTTGGGTACAAAGAACAATTTTTAAGTTTTGTTAAAGACAGTAGACCAGAAATTTATGTCTTGATTTATATCCAGAATATAGAAATTCCTTTTGAAAAGTAATTGATAAATGTGATGTAAATATAGTTTTCTCTGGACACGAGCATAACTATTCAAGAAGGATAATAGATGATTCTTTCAGTAAAGAAAAATCTTGTTATAAAAGAAGTATTAATATTGTTTGAAAATTTTAACTGTTAACATACCTTTTATTTTTTCCTATATATTATATAATGTTAATACAACATACTTCAGGGGAGGTTTAGTTTTTTATGAATAATAAACTAACAGAAGAAAATATTAAAAAATTAAGAGAAGAATTAGATTATAGGCTAACAGTAAAAAGAGCTGAAATAGCAAAGGAAAAATTAGTAGCTGCTGCACATGGCGATAGGTCAGAAAATGCAGAATATAAAGAAGCCTGTGCAAACTATAGAGAAAATGATAATAGAATTCAATATTTGTTAACTATGATTTCAACAGCAACTTTAATAGATGATAAGAATGTTGATAAGTCAATATTAGGACTTAATAGTAAAGCTAGAATTAAATTTATAGATGATGAATATGAAGCTATTGTAACATTAGTAACTACTATGGATTTAGATCCTGAAAATATGCTTATAAGTATAGAATCAGACTTAGGAAAAGCATTATCAGGCAAAAAGGCTCACGATATAGTTGAAGTTAATGCTCCAGGAGAAAAATATACAATAGAAATATTAGAACTATTAAGGCAATAATAATAACTTAATAAAATAACCCTCGAAATCAACTTTTTTTGATTTTCGAGGGCATATTTTTATTTTCTATTCCTTTAATTCATCTGAAAATACTCTTTCAATATGTATTGCAAGATATCCAATTTCTACTTCTTTAATTTCTTTGTTTAATTCACTGCCTAATTTTTTGCAGATATCTTCAGCAATTTCAAATGACTTTTCGAACCGTTCCTTAATATAATCATTCATATCAAGCTTTAATGTTTCGCCCTTTAATGTTCTTGCTGTCATATATTTAATATGACTCATAAGACGATTATAGGATAAAGATTCAATATCTATTGTCTTTCCAATGTTTTTTTCAATAGATGTAATACAATCTCTAACAAGCATTGCCATTTCCATTGCCTGCGATATTTTTTCATTTCCGAGGCTTGAATGAATATGAAGTGCTATATAACCAATCTCATCTTCATTTATCTCAACGTCTAATACTTCTTTTATGATGTCTTTTCCCTTACATGCCACTTCATATTCTTCTGAGAATAAAGCTCTAATGTCTGGTGTTAAAGGATTGCTTATATGTTCATTATTTTTTATTCTTTTAACTGCAAACGCAATATGATCTGCAAGAGGGCATAAAATGTTCTCATCTACTTCTTTAAATTTCTTTTTGGCTTCCATAATGATGGTACTGGCAATTTCTAAAAATTTTGGTTCAATATTATTTATTATCTCTTTAGTTGAACCTCTTTCTGTTTCTTGTTGCAATAGATATATATGGGTATCTTCCGGTGCTTCCATACGTTCATTCACCTTTTTCCCAAAACCTATCCCTTTTCCAAGCAGTATATGTTTCTTATTCGTATCCATATCTATAGCGAGTACCCCATTATGATTTAATGCCTTTATCACTCTGAACATTTTATGCCTCCTCTTTACATGTTATTCAAATACATCAATAGCGATCATTGCTTCTCCAGCTTTTATCTCACCTGCATTTAATAAACGTACTTTTTGTTTACTGCTTAATGCTGTGCAAATAATTGGTGATGCAATAGATGGTGCATTATTTTTTATGAATTCTAAGTCAAAACTTAATAATTTATCACCCATCTTTACCTTATCTCCATCTTTTACAAAAGCTTCAAAGCCTTTTCCATCAAGCTTCACTGTATCTATTCCTATATGAATAAGTAATTCAATTCCATCAGTTGTTGTTAATCCTACTGCATGTTTTGATGGGAATACAAAACTTATTTCTCCATCAGCTGGTGCTACAACGGTACCATCAGTTGGAATAACTACAACTCCATCTCCCATCATCTTGCTTGCAAATACTTCATCTGGAGCTTCTGATAAATCTTTAGTAACACCTGTTAATGGACTGTTTAAGATTATTGTATTAATAACTTTTTCTTGAATTTCTTTTTCTTGTACTTTTTCTTCTACTGTATTCATAGAAACTTCTTCATTTGGAGCTGTAACTAAGTAATCTTCCAAATTTGATTTTATAACTGTTACTCTTGGTCCATATATAATTTGAACTCCAACACCTTTATGGATTACTCCTGAAGCTCCTGATTGTTTTAATAACGCTTCGTTTACTAATTCTGATTTATGTACTGTACAACGTAATCTTGTTGCACAACAGTCAACATCTGAAATATTTTTCTTTCCACCAAGACCTTGACAGATCATAGCTGAAAGTTCATCTACATTGTCAGCATTTTTCTTTGCTTCTAGATCACTTCTATTATAAAGTTTTACTTCTTCATTATCGTCACGTCCTGGAGTCTTTAAATCTAATTTCTTAATTAAGAAAGAGAATAATAAATAGTATACTACAAAATATACAACACCTACAACTACAACCCATATCCAACTTGTCTTTGCATTTCCTTGTAAGATACCAAATAGAAATAAATCAATAAATCCACCAGAGAAAGTCATACCTACCCCAACGTTTAACATGTGCATAAGCATATATGCAAGTCCTGCAAATACACAGTGAATTCCATATAATAATGGTGCAACAAATAAGAATGTAAATTCAATCGGTTCTGTAATAC
>Ga0302161_10000481_pt1 | contig 10674 bp, 7 predicted proteins | sample I_Fen_E2_1_FD_193498 | JGI IMG/M metagenome (GOLD analysis project Ga0302161, IMG submission 193498) | Peat permafrost microbial communities from Stordalen Mire near Abisko, Sweden - I_Fen_E2_1 | ecosystem: Environmental > Terrestrial > Soil > Wetlands > Permafrost | place: Sweden: Abisko...
AACAAATTAGAATAGAATTAGATAAAATTGATACGTCTATACTTGTGTATGGTGAAGGATGGGCTGGTGGATGGACACCACTCCGGGGAGAAGATTCAGCAATAAAAGAAAATATAGTGAAATTTGATAAAATGCAAATTGCAGCATTTAGTGATGATACTAGAGATTCTGTTAAGGGACATGTATTTAATATAAAGGAAAGAGGCTATGTGAATGGTAGGACAGGTCTTGAAGAAAGTATTAAATTTTGTATAGTTGGAGCTATTGGAAAAGAAGGTATTAATTATGATAAAGTATTATATTCACGCTGGGCATGGGCAAATGAACCGTATCAATGCATAAATTATATTTCGGCACATGATAATTATACATTATGGGATAAGTTATATATGTCAAATGAAGATTCATCTCTAGAAAAGCGTAAGAATATGAATAAATTAGCAGCAGCTATAGTTCTAACCTCTCAAGGAATACCATTTTTTCAAGCTGGAGAAGAATTTTTAAGAACTAAAAAAAATGATGATGGAAGTTTTAATCATGATAGCTATAATGCTCCAGATAGAGTAAATAATTTGGAATGGAGCAGAGCTCACGAGTATAAAGATATTGTTAATTATTATAGAGGATTAATTAAATTAAGAAAAAAATACAAAGCTTTTAGAATGAATTCAAGTGAAGAAATTAAAAAAAACTTGACATTCTTAGAGTATGGAGAAAGTTTTTACAAACAAAACGTTGTTGCATATAAAATAGAAGATAACAGTGGCAAGAATTTATGTAATACTATAGTAGTAATATTAAATCCAAATGATGAAGAAGCATTCATAGACTTAAAACAATGTGGCTGGAGTGTTCTTGTTAATAAGGAAAGAGCTGGAGTAGATGAAATTTATGCTATAGCAGGTAATAATATAACTGTTCCTTCAAAGTGTGCATATGTTTTAATTAAAAAATGATTTTGATGGAAGGTTTTTGGTGATATAAATGGAAAAAGAAAAATATTTAGTATTTTTAAATGATATTAATAAAGATAAACCAAATGAATTTAAAAAAATAAATATGAAAGAATGTCCCTTTTGTAATAGAGAGAAGCTTACAGATATTATTGATGAAGAGGGACCCTTTGTATTACTTAAAAATAAGTATCCAACAATAAAAGATACCTATCAATTGGTTCTTATAGAAACATATAGTTGCGATAATGATATGGGACAATATTCTTCAGACTATATGGAAGAATTAATAAGATTTGGTGTTAAACATTGGTTAAAGATAGAAGAAAGTGGAGAGTATAAGTCAGTTCTATTTTATAAAAATCATGGACCAAATTCTGGAGGAAGTTTAAAGCATCCTCACATGCAAATTGTAGGCCTTGATGATATTAATTATAAATTTAAAATAAAAGATGAGTATTTTGAAGGAATAGAAGTTCATAAAACTGACAAGTGTTTGGTAAATTTATCTCATAGGCCATTTAATGGATTTACTGAGTTTAATATAATTATAAATGATGATTTATATGCACTTAATGAACTTGCATATAATCTTAGAATGGTAGTTCATTATCTTTTAAATAATTATTTTGTGAAGTGTGATAGTTTTAATATATTCTTTTATCATATTAAGGAAAAGATTATATGTAAGGTTATGCCAAGATTTAATAGTTCACCATTGCTTCTTGGATATGGAATAAAGCAAATATCAAGTTGTGAAAGAGAGATAGCAGATAAATTAAAATCAATGTATTTTCAATAGTATATTACACCGAAATGAAGGTCATGCATTTGTTTAGGTTACGTGAGGATAAAGAAATATAGACAGCTAAATCCTCAATGTAACACTTCCACAAAGGCATGACCTTCATTTCTAGTTTGGTTATATTTTCATAGTATAAGTAACTTAGAAGCAGGGTATCTATTAATTAGTTTTATATTATAGTGAAATTTTTTTATTTGGATTTGTTAGACTAAATTAGTTATAGATACAATAAAAATAGGCAGTCCAATTTTATATTGAATTGATGCTACTGTTAAATACACAATTTAAAAAATGATTTTAAATGGTATAATATTCCTAATGGTTAAGCCATACTGGTAATCTAGTTTTATAAATCAGATAATAACTACATAATTCAAACCTATCAGCAGATAGCATTTAAAGACAGGACAAATAAGTAGAAAATATATAATATAGAAATAGATGGGAGTGGTTTTATGAATTGGCTTGACTCAATGAACAAGGCAGTAGAATACTTGGAGGATAACATTACTGAAAAGCTTGATATTGAAAAGGTGGCGAAAATTGCATTATCATCAACGTTTCACTTTCAGCGTATGTACCATATGATAACCGGTGTTACAATAGCTGAATATATACGAAGAAGAAGGCTTACACTCGCAGCACAAGATATTATAGCTGGTGAAAAGATCATTAATGTAGCTTATAAGTATGGCTATGAAACGCCTGAAGCATTCACAAAAGCTTTTGGGAAAATGCATGGAATAAGCCCCTCGGCTGCGCGTGAGCCAGGAGCAAATCTCAAGGCATATCCAAAACTATCCTTTCATATTTCAATAAAAGGAGATAAAGATATGAATTATAAGATTGTTGATAAAGAAAGTTTTACAGTAGTAGGTAAACAAAGAAGGATAACTATGGTGGACGGAGAAAATTTTGAACAGGTACCTAAATTCTGGTATGACTGCATGAATGATGGTTCATACGAGCTGATTAGCTCAAAGGCAGGCAAGCTTGGTGTCCTAGGTATATGCAAGGATTTCGGTAAAGATGAATTTAATTATATGATAGGAGTTGAAAAAAGCAAAGACATTCTTCTTGAAGGATATGTTTCATCAACAATACCAGCAGCAACTTGGGCTATATTCGAATCAGTTGGAGCACTGCCTGAAGCTATACAAGATCTTACAAGAAGGATATTTACAGAGTGGCTGCCATCTGCAGGATATCAGCATGATTGTGCACCAGAGCTTGAGGTTTATCCTGAAGGCGATTTATACTCAAACGATTATAAATGTGAGATTTGGATTCCTATTAAGAAGTAAAAGGGATGGATGCCCTGTGGTACTACCCTATATTGTTTATCAACCCCAAAAGGCAGCGATGCCTTTTTTTCTTAAGATTGATAATAAAAGCCATTTTAGTATAGGATATCAATCTTTGTACTACACCTATTTAGTATAAATGAAGTTATATATTTAAATAAATTTTTAATTAACACTTATATATTTAAGGTTATTTGCAAATAATTAAATTAGATATAAACATCAGACTAAGTACTCACTTAGGGTACAAATATTAAGGGGTGATAAATTGGATAATAACGAAATTCAAATTGAAAAAATTAAACCAAAGAGGAAAATCAAACCACAAGCAATTCCAATAAAAATAATTCCATTAGGTGGACTTGAGGAAATAGGAAAGAATATTACTGCCTTTGAATATAAAGATGAAATAGTAGTTATAGATTGTGGTTTGGCATTTCCAGATGAAGATCTTTATGGAATTGATCTTGTAATTCCTGATGTAACATATTTAATAAAAAATAAAGATAAGGTAAAGGGATTTTTTATTACCCATGGACATGAAGATCATATAGGTGCATTACCATATGTATTAAAGCAAATTAATGCTCCTATATATGGTACAAAACTTACACTTGGGTTGATTGAAATTAAATTAAAAGAACATAATATACTTAGTGACTGTTCATTGAATATTATTGAACCAGGTGAGTTAATAAAATTAAATGAAATTAATATTGAATTTATTAGAAATAATCATAGTATACCAGATAGCTGTTCAATTGCATTACATACACCTGTAGGAGTTATTGTTCACACTGGGGACTTTAAAGTTGATTTTACACCAGTTGATGAAAAAATTATGGATTTACAAAGATATGCGGAGTTGGGTAAGAAAGGTGTATTGCTTTTAATGGCAGAAAGCACTAATTGTCTTCATAAAGGTTTTACAATGTCAGAAAAAACAGTAGGTGAAACATTAGACAATCTTTTTAGTAAAGCAACCGGTAGGGTTATAGTATCTACATTTGCATCAAATGTTCATAGGTTACAGCAAATTAGCAATTCTTCCATTAAAAATAATAGAAAGATTGCTTTTAGTGGTAGGAGTATGGAGAAAATATCGGAAGTTGCTATAGACCTTGGATATTTATTTATTCCAGAAGATATGATAATAAGCTTAGATGAAATTAAAAATTATCCGCATGATAAGATAACTATTGTTACTACCGGAAGTCAAGGTGAATCAATGGCAGCACTTACAAGGATAGCTGCATCAACTCACAGGCAGATACAAATAGAAGATGGAGATACGGTCATTATCTCAGCAACTCCGATACCAGGTAATGAAAAAGCTGTATCCAATGTAATAAATGATTTAATAGAGAAGGGTGCTAATGTAATTTATAAAGCAATAGAAGATATACATGTTTCAGGGCATGCTTGTGAACAAGAGCTTAGATTGATTCAAGCTTTATTAAAGCCTAAGTTTTTTATACCTGTTCATGGTGAGTATAAGCATTTAAATAAACATGTTAAAATTGCACAAAGTATGGGAGTAGATAAATCTAATACATTTATTTTAAGAACTGGAGATGTTTTCGAATTATCTAGAAATAAAGGTACAGTAACAGGCAAAGTACCATTTGGAAGAGTGCTTGTAGATGGCATGGGTGTAGGTGATGTAGGAAATATGGTACTTAGAGATAGAAAGAATTTAGCGGAAAATGGAATTATAACAGTGGTTGTAGCTATAGATAGAAGAAACAAAATTATAACATCAGGACCAGATATAGTTTCAAGAGGTTTTGTATATGTTAGAAATTCTGAAGAATTAATTGATGAAGTTAGAAGTGTAGTTACTAATATTGTAGAAAAATGTTTAGAAAATAATATAACACAATGGGCAGAAATAAAAAATAGTATAAGAAGAGAAGTAGATAATTTTGTTTATACAAAAATGAAGAGAAAACCTATGATTTTACCAGTAATTGTTGAAGTATAATATGAAATTTTAAATATGCCTAATTGCAAACAGGTATTAGAATAATAGACCACTTATTTCTAGTTAATTTAAAAAAATAATTAGAAAAGGTGGTTTACTTTATTTAAATTATTGTTATTTTTAATTATAATAAAATTTGTCTTGACTCTGACCTAAGGGGGGAGTTTATAATAAAGTTATAAGAGTTTTCTAAATCTATAATGGGTTTATTAAATTATTTTGATAATACCTTTAAGGCATATTAAAAAAATTATAAGTCTTTAGGATAGTTTATTTTGTTCTATATGCCTAAATTAAAAGTTCTGTATTTAATTAAGAGAGGATTGAATTATATGAAAAAGATACCATTTTCACCACCTGATATAACAGAAGAAGAAATAGAGGCAGTAGCTAATGTGTTAAGATCCGGATGGATTACTTCAGGACCACAACTTACAAAGTTTGAAGAAGGAATAGAAGAGTATTTAAAAGTTAATAAAGCATTAGCATTAAATAGTGCTACAGCTGCAATGGAGTTAGTACTTAAGGTATTTGATATAAAAGAAGGCGATGAGATTATATCTACTCCATACACTTATACAGCAACTTCAAGTGTTGCAGTACATAGAGGAGTTAAACCTATATATGTAGATGTTAAGAAAGATACTTTTGAAATGGACATAGATAAGGTTGCAGAAAAGATTACAGATAAGACTAAAGTAATTATGCCAGTAGATATTGCAGGTGTACCATTTGATTATGATGCATTAAAGAAAGTTTTAAAGGATAAAAATAGAGAAGATATTATAATTCTTTGTGATTCAGCTCATGCTTTTGGAGCTAAATACAAAGGAGAACCTGTTGGCTCTCAATGTGATTTTCATTCATTTTCATTCCATGCAGTTAAGAATTTAACTACAGGAGAAGGTGGAGCAGTTACTTTTAATGATAATAACTTTAAAGGACACGAAAATCTACTTCAATATATGAGATTTACTGCTATGCATGGTCAATCCAAAGATGCTTTAAGTAAACTTAAGGCAGGGGCTTGGGAATATGATATTATAAATGATGGACTTAAGTGTAATATGACAGATATTAGTGCAGCAATTGGACTAGTTCAACTTAGAAGATATGAAGGTATGTTAGAAAAGAGAAGACAAATATTTAAAACATACACTGATATATTATCAAAAGAAGATTTCTCAATAATTCCAGTTACTAAAGATGATAATGGAACTGAAACATCATATCATTTATATCTTTATAGAATTAAAGGATTTAATGAAGAAAAGAGAAATGCAGCTATTCAAAAGTTAGCTGAAATGGGAATAGCAACAAATGTTCATTATAAACCTCTTCCAATGCTAACACTTTATAAAAATCTTGGATATGATATTAAAGACTATCCCAATGCTTATGCTCAATATGAAAATGAAATCACACTTCCAGTATATACTACATTGTCTATTGAAGATGCAGAGTATATTGCTAATGAAACTGTGAAAGTAATTAAAGAATTATTATAGATAAATATACTCAAACTTTAGTTTATAAAGCCTCTTATTATCGATATTATCTAAGAATAAGAGGCTTTAAACAGTTATTAGTTAATAACTGTTTAAAAATATTTAGTATCAATATTAAACTATTTCTATATGATAAAATTTATTTTTATGCCATTTAATAAATTTTTCAAAATCAAGATAAGAAATACCAATTGTTGCTGTATTGATATTTGGATGAAAATTTACTAAAGTATTATTTATTAAATCTATATCTATTAAAACTACTACTTCGCTGTTAACATCATTTATTATACCAAAAGGGCTAACTGAACCAGGTTTAAGTTTAAGATATTCAAATAATCTCTCTTCTGATGCAAATGATAAACGTGTACTTCCTATCTGCTTAGCTAATAATTTTAAATTCACCTTTTTTTCTTCATCTAAAATTACAAGATAATGAATATCACCTCTTCCATTTCTAAGAAAAAGATTCTTACATTTTTCACCAGGGATATATATACCTAATTCCATGGCTTCATTAACAGTATATATTGCTTTGTGTTCGTATCTAATATATTTAATTTGTAATGAATTTAGCATGTCATACACTTCTTGTTCGTTTTTCTCAATCATTATAATTTTACTCCAGTTCATAAAAATACCATATAATTTAATATGGGCTTTACAGTTGTCATAATATAATCTTATAAAAACTTAGTCTATTTATATTATAACTTATTTCATTAATGAATATGGTTTTTTAGTATTAATTAAAAATAGATAATGGGTAGTTAACAGAAAAATGAGTAATAAGTAAAATAGATGCAAAAATACTTTTTAGTAAAATAGAAAAATAAGAATTGACTCTACCCTAAGGTAAGGGCGTAGAATATATTTAATGGGGAGGGAACGCATTGAAGATTGGTGAATTTGCTAAAATATCAGGAGTAACGATAAAAACATTACTTCATTATGACAAAATCGGGTTACTTAAACCTGGCGAAAAAACAGAGTCTGGATATAGAATTTATTGTGAAGATGACTTCTTGAAACTTCAACAGATTACAACTCTAAAATTTATTGGTTTATCATTAAATGAAATAGGCCATATTTTACATGAAAGTGGAGAAAATTTGGAGAGTATGATAAATTTTCAAAAGAAAGCTTTGGAAGAAAAGAAAAAGCATATTGATGCAGTTATTGATGTTTTTAATAAAGCTAAAAATACAGCAAAAAAAAATGGTTTTTTAGATGCCAACAATTTAATTGATATTATAAAGATAACTAATATGGAAACCAGAGTTAGAGAGCAATATAAAAGTGATAAGAATCTGAACATTAGGAGTAATCTCCATAGTTATAATATAAATAAGGTAGATTTTGATAAATGGTGTTTTAATCAAATGAATTTTCCGGAGAATGCAAGAATATTGGAACTTGGATGTGGTACTGGAAAGCTTTGGTTTAAAAATAAAGAGAATATAGATAAAAATTTAGTTATTACTTTGTCAGATTTCTCAAAAAGTATGCTAAAGATTGCAAAAGATAAATTAAAAGAAGTAGATTATGACTTTAAGTATGAAGAAATTAATATGGAAAACATTCCATATGAAGATGAAAGTTTTGACATAGTGATTGCAGAGCATATGATTTATTTTGCACCAGATATAGAAAAAGCTTTAGCTGAAATAAAGAGAGTTTTAATTAGTGGAGGAATGCTTTATATAAGTGCTAACTCCTGTGAAACTATGGCGGAATTAAATAAACTTGCGGAAAAGTTTGATTCCAGTCTTGGAATTGACAATAATGGATATTCAGCTAGGTTTGAATTAGAAAATGGAGATGCAATTCTTAAAAAATATTTTAATAAAGTTGATGTAGAAATATTAGAAGGAAAAATCATAGTAAACGATGCAAAACCTGTAGTTTCTTATAAGGCTTCAACAATCCAAGGTAGTTCAATACTTGTTGGAGAAAAGAAAAAAGAATTTACGAAGTACTTAGAAGATTATATTAAAGAAAATGGTGATATATCAATAACAACAAAAACTTGCATGTTCAAAGCAATGAAATAAATTGAAAGAAATATAGTAAGGAGATAGAAAAATGAATATTCCATTGGTTGATTTAAAAGCACAGTATAAAGTAATTGAGGAAAAGTCAGTAAAGGCTGTAGGTGAAGTACTTTCATCTGCAAGCTATATTATGGGGAAAGATGTAACAGAATTTGAAAATGAATTTGCTGAATATATAGGAGTTAAACACGCTATATCTGTTGGAAATGGTACAGATGCTTTAGTTGTAGCACTTATGGCTTGTGGCATTAGAGAAGGTGATGAAGTTATAACTACGCCTTTTACATTTTTTGCTACAGCTGAAAGTATATCATTTGTTGGTGCAACTCCTGTTTTTGTGGATGTGGAAAAGGATACTTACAATATAGATCCATTAAAGATAGAAGAAAAGATTACTAAGAAAACAAAAGCAATTATGCCAGTTCATATATTTGGGCAACCAGCAAAGATGGATGAGATAATGGCTATTGCTAAAAAACACAACATAAAAGTTATAGAAGATGCAGCACAAGCTGTTGGAGCTGAATATAAAGAAAAGAAAGTTGGAGCAATAGGAGATGTAGGATGTTTCTCATTTTTCCCAACTAAAAACCTTGGCTGTGCAGGTGATGGTGGAATTATAACCACATATGATGATAATATAGCAACTATTGTAAGAGCATTAAGAACTCATGGTAGTGGAGAAAATGGTCAAAGAGCTTATAATTTATTAAATAAAATAAATGAAGAGGTTAAAACTTCAGAAGGACATGATGATACAGTATATAATCCATTAAAATATTATAATTATTTAATTGGATTTAATACAAGGTTAGATACAATTCAAGCTGCAATTTTAAGAATTAAGCTATCCCATATAGATAATTGGAATGAAAAAAGAAGAGAAAATGCTAAAATGTATGATGAAAAATTGAAAGATACAGCTTTGACATTACCTATATCAATAGCTGAAAGTAAATCTGTATATAATATGTATGTAGTACAATCTGAAAATAGGGAGAAAATGATTAATAAACTAAATGATAAAGGTATAAGTACAGGAATTTATTATCCAGTTCCAATGCATTTACAGAAGGTATACAAAAACCTTGGATATAAAGAAGGGGATATGCCAGTAGCTGAATACTTATCTCATAGAACATTTGCAATACCAATTTTCCCGGAATTAAGCATAGAACAAAAGAATTATATAGTTGAAACTATAAAAATGTGATTAGATTACAAATTTTATATTATAAAGATTACATTGATGACAAGCAAATTATTAGCAGATTTTTTATCAAATTATAATAGTTGTTACAGTAAATATTTATAAAAAATATAATTTAAGCTTGAATAAGAAGAATATATGTATGATATAATTAATTTGAATATAAAATAATATAAGAATTTAAAATTAGAAAGGTACATATATGAAAGAAACAATAATTACAGTAAAAAAAGAATTTGTTAATAAATATAAAAAAGGATATCCATTAATTTTAGAAGAAGCTTTGGAGAATACAAAAGCTTTAAAAGAAGAAGGGCAAATTATAACCCTTATAGATGAGAAAAAAGCTTTTTTAGGAAAAGGATATTATGGAAAGCAAAATAAAGGTTGCGGTTGGATTTTAAGTAACAGTAAAAATAGTAATCCAGATGATAAGTTTTTTTATGATAAGCTTAGAAATGCATTTTCTAAAAGAATGAAATTTTATAAATCAAGAGATACTAATGCATTTAGAGTATTTAATGGTGAAGGTGATGGAATAGGTGGTCTTACTATAGACTATTTTGATGAATATTATCTTATAACTTGGTATAGCAAAGGGATGTATGAATTTAAAGAGAGCATACTTAAATCTATAAAATCCTTGGTATCTTTTTATGGTATATATGAAAAAAAGAGATTTGATGAAAATGGTATGGTTTTAGATGAAGACAGTTATGTATGTGGGAAGAAAGCACCAGCCCCTCTTATAGTTAAAGAAAACAACGTTAATTTTGCAATTTATTTAAATGATGGTGCAATGGTTGGAGTATTTTTAGATCAAAAGGAAGTAAGAAAATCTATTAAAGATAAGTAT
>Ga0302161_10000487_pt1 | contig 10633 bp, 6 predicted proteins | sample I_Fen_E2_1_FD_193498 | JGI IMG/M metagenome (GOLD analysis project Ga0302161, IMG submission 193498) | Peat permafrost microbial communities from Stordalen Mire near Abisko, Sweden - I_Fen_E2_1 | ecosystem: Environmental > Terrestrial > Soil > Wetlands > Permafrost | place: Sweden: Abisko...
AAGGCTTTTTGGGGAAAAAGTTATCCGGTCAATTGGGCAGATTGGTTAATTAGCTGATTATATGAAGCAAGAGCTTCAAATAATCTTGTAAATTTAGTTGCCTCTTACTTCCGACGTCTACTCCTGGTACCTCTCTTTATGTCAGTCTTCACTCCCCGTTAGTCAATCCTCATTTTTCAATGCTCTACGCTATTACAAAATCCAGTTGTTTTTTATCCAGGTTTGCTTTTGCAACTTTCACGGTTATTTCATCGCCAAGCTGGTAACGTTTATGCAGTTTACGTCCAATCAGACAATAGTTTTTATCGTCAAAAGTATAATAATCGTCATCCAGATCACGAATAGGAATCATGCCTTCACATTTATTCTCAATCAATTCAACATAAATGCCCCATTCCGTAACCCCGGATATCACTCCGTCAAAGACCTGACCTAACCTGTCGGCCATAAACTCAACCTGTTTGTACTTAATAGAAGCACGTTCGGCATTGGAAGCCAGTTGTTCCATGTCGGAGCTATGCTGGCAATAACCCTCCCATTCCTCAGCATTAACACTAGGTCCACCTTCAGCATACTTTTCGAGCAAGCGGTGAACCATCATGTCCGGATACCGGCGAATAGGGGAAGTAAAATGTGTATAAAAGTCAAAGGCCAGTCCGTAATGGCCCAGGTTATGTGTGGAATACACTGCTTTTGCCATAGACCGTATGGCCAGTGTTTCAATCAGGTTTTGTTCCTTTTTGCCCTGTACCTCGTCGAGCAATGCATTAATAGAGGCCGAAACAGCTGTTTGTTTACCGCTTGTTTTCAGATTATAGCCAAAACGTTTAATAAAGACAGAAAATGTATTCAGCTTTTCAGGATTTGGGACATCATGAATACGATAAACAAAAGTCTTTGCTTTTTGACCTTTCCCCGGTCGGCCGATATGGGTAGCCACCGTTTTGTTGGCCAATAGCATAAACTCTTCAATCATTTTATTAGCATCTTTTTGCTCTTTGAAGAACACAGATGTAGGTTTGCCCTTATCATCTATTTCAAAACGCACTTCTACCCTATCGAAGGCAATGGCGCCATCATCGAAACGTTTAGCCCGAAGTATTTTAGCCAGACGATCCAAAGTAAGTACTTCTTCTTTATAATCACCTTCTCCGGTTTCAATAATCACCTGAGCTTCTTCATAGGCAAAACGCCTGTTGCTGCAGGTAACGGTCTTGGCTATTTGGTAATGCTGCAACTCAGCCTTATCGTTTAGTTGAAAAATAACGGAATAAGTCAGCTTATCTTCATTCGGACGAAGGGAACAAATGCCATTCGACAAATGTTCAGGCAACATAGGGATCGTGCGATCCACCAGATAGACCGAAGTTGCACGCTGTTCAGCTTCCGTTTCAATAATGCTTTCCGGGCGGACATAATGGGTTACATCGGCAATATGAACACCTACTTCCCAAAGCCCGTTATCCAGCTTCCTTACGGACAGAGCATCATCAAAATCCTTAGCATCGCGCGGGTCAACCGTAAAGGTCGTAACATGGCGCATATCGATACGTTTAGCCACTTCCTCGGGGGTAATTCCTGCACCAATTATTGCGGCTGCTGCTTCCACATCGTCAGGATATTTATAGGGTAACCCGAATTCTGCCAGAATAGCATGCATTTCAGTATTGTTATCCCCTTTATCACCTAGGATATCAACAACCTCTCCTACCGGATTCTTAGCATTTGGTTCCCAATCGAGCAACTTGACAACTGCTTTTTGTCCGGTCTTTCCACCTTTTAATTTATTTTTAGGAATGAAAATATCGTTAGTCATAATCCGGTTATCCAACGTCAGGAAAGCATAATTCTCCGAGACATCCAATATCCCGACAAAAGTATCCTTAGCCCGTTTTACAATTTCCACGACTTCACCTTCGGGTTGCTGGCCTTTACGGCGGGCATACAGGAACACTTTGACAACATCATTCAACAAAGCATGATTGGTTTTACGTTCCGGAATAAACACTACCTCGCCGCCATCATCAGGAGCCAGGTAGGTCTTTACACCATGGCGTTCAATGACACCTGAAATATAACCACCGCGGGAATTGACTTTAAACATGCCACGTGAAATCTCCACAAGAAAGTCTTCGTCCAACAGTTCATACAACAGTTGATTAACAAACACCCGTTGTGATTCGGACTTTATATTGAGCAATGAGGATATTTGTTTGTAATTAAACGTCTTTTCATTATTTTCATTAAATACATTGACGATATTTTGCACCAGTTCCGTTTTACGGATTCGAGTACTGGGAGCGGCGGGTCTTTTCTTTTTGGACATGTTGGAAATAATTTACACGAATTAAAACGAATTTCATGAATAGTCTTGAGCGTGCTTGTTTTTAATTAAATAAATCAACTTAATCAACCATTTAACTAAATCAGCCTATCAACTATCTGCAAATATACAACAAAGCATTGATACCGATAGATTTTTTGCCCATATAAAGTTAATTTATTTATTATCGATAATTTATTTGTAATTTCGCGGCTCAAACAATCTGAAGAAACAATCTGGGCAAAAATAATATGAAATCGAAAATAGCTTTTATTATCAATCCATTCTCGGGTACCGGAAAGAAAAAGGATATTCCGGCATTGATACAACAGGAATTGGACAACACCATCTTTGACCCTGAGATTGTTTTTACTGAATATCGTGGACATGGAACCGAGTTGGCAAAAAGCTTTGTGGATAAGCACTTCCATATAGTTGTTGCAGTTGGTGGCGACGGAACGGTGAATGAAATAGGACGATCACTGATAAACAGCAGCACATCGTTGGGCATAATCCCCATTGGCTCGGGAAATGGCCTTGCCCGTCACCTTGGCATTCCCATGAATATGAAGAAAGCTATCAAACAATTGAACCGTTCGGAGCCCATTCTAATGGACTATGGACTGGTAAATGAGCGTCCTTTCTTCTGTACCTGCGGAACAGGCTTCGATGCGTATGTGAGCACCGAATTCGCCAAAGGGAACAAACGTGGCATTATGAGTTATATCGAAAAAGTTATTACCGGATATTTCACTTATAAATCGCAGAACTACCATTTACTGGCTGAAGGAACTGATCTAAACTTAAAAGCATTTGTCATTACATTTGCCAATGCATCCCAATGGGGAAACAATGCTTACATTGCACCTCAGGCAAGTGTACAGGACGGCAAGCTGGACATTTCCATCATGAGCAGCTTTCCGATCATTGCGATACCGACATTGGCCCTGCAGCTTTTTGCCAAGACCATTGACAAAGATTTATTTATGACTACGCTACGTTCTAAAGAGATTACATTGCTGCGTGAAGAATCCGGTCCGTTTCATTACGATGGCGAACCCTATCAGGAAGGGAAAGAAATTCAGATTAAAACAATTCCGGATGGGTTGAAAGTGCTTGTTAATAAACGGTATTAGCCTTTGACAATATGATCTTTGGGAATATGACTTTCTGTGGTACGATATCCATACACCAACGGCGAATAATTGAATAACTCAGTGCCTTCCCAGACAACCAGTACAAAAGGGGTATAATCCTTTGGATTGGAACTAAATATAATTTCAGCATCTTCCTCTATTTTCAGATTCACGTTACTCTTCATGATAACAGGACCTGCTACATAATACTTTCCCCTGGGAATAAGCACCGTTCCTCCCTGCGTATTGCTGCAAACAGTAATGGCCCTATTAATGGCGGCGCGTATATCCGTCACCCCATCGTTGATTGCTCCGTAATCCAATATATTAAAAACATGATCTGAAAATACAGGGGCAACAATACTCTTTACAATATTCTATACATTAACCGGCTATGCTTTCACAGAAACAACATTTAAGAAACCGGTTATAGAAGCAAGTAAAACTAGAACAAATCTTTTCATATATTTTCTTTTTTATCATAGAACAATCTAAAATAAAAAATAGATTATTTACTGGCCTCCCCCACCCGATTGGCCCCCACCTTTCACATCTGTGTTTTCAATAGTGCGTTGAGCTTTTTTGATTTGTTGATTCAGTTTACCAAAAGTATACACCAAAGTAACACCAAAATTACGGGACACATACGTGCTAACAGATTTGCTACGATAATCGGCTGTATTTATAGTATCGGTAAAGTCTTTTCTTTTAGGAATAAAGTTACTTGCCCGGAATGCCACGTTTAGCGTCTTATGAAAAAAATCGCGGGACACCGATGTATTGTAATAATAATAGCCCGAAGACTGTCCCTGCAAACTAATATTGGGCGAGTAATACCCGGCATTGACATTCCATTTAATATCATTGGGAAATGTATATTGTGATCCAAGAGAAACATTGTAATTCAGGCCATTATTTTTTAACCCGGTAGTATCGTTGATTGACATATTCATATAACCAAATCCTCCATTTTCATTTATCCTCAGTGATTTACTTGGCTGCCAGTTCACAGAGAGTGATACTCCGGCACGTTGACTTAGCCCTATATTTTTGTAGGTACTAAACTCAACACTATCATTCAGCAATTTGCTGACACGCTCGATGGAGTTATTCTTAAACGATGCATACAAATTGGTGTTGACAGTTAACTTGGGAGTTACATTACTATAGTTTAATGAAAAAGAATTCTCTTTTTCAGGCTTCAAATCCGGATTTCCCTGCGAGAGAGCATTCGGATTCGAGTTATCCAAAAATGGATTTAAATACCAGATCCCAGGCCGGCTGATACGTTGGTTATAGCTCAACCTCAGGCTGGTAGATTCAGTAAATTTATAGGACATGCTCACCGAGGGTACCAGATTCTGGAACTTAACCTGAAAGTTAGTATCCGTTACCACTACATTCGACCAGGTTTGCTCATACCGTATACCCGCACGTATGCTCAACTTTTTTAGTTTTAAGGTGTAACTTCCATAAGCACCCAGAATATCCTGTGTCTGGTCCAGATTGTTCTCAGGTCGGTTGGCAATAGGTTCCCATAGCTGGGTAGTTAGGTTCTGTTGCAGATAGGTGTTGGTACTGTTATTCAACCGTAAAATATATTTTGCGCCAAACTCTACGACATGCATTTTATTAAACGGCTCTGTATAATCTGCCTGAAAAGTATGTTCATCACCCCTGGCATCACTTACGATATGTTGCTTAGAATCTGCATAATTGAGCAGCCCGGTTAGTGTCGATGTATTATCGGAATTATCAGGCGAATGACTGTAACGATAGGATAGCGTAAAAAGCTGATCGGGCTTTTTAAAAGTTCGCTGGTAATCAAGTGACATATCTACTCCTCCCCAATTTCCTTTGGCATTCAATTGTTGATTATAAGCCGAAAGAGTATCTTTGTTCACGTCAAGCATGGATGTATTACCAATTGAATTGGATTTATTGCCTCCGAAATAGCCGTTTGCTGAAAAGCTGACCAGGTTCAAAGAATCGAATTCATAACTTCCTTCTACGGAACCATACCCAACCCTGTATTTTGAAGTGGAACGTGAATCCTGCATAATGTATCTGACTGATTGAGCATTCAGGTTCTCCCGTTCACTGGATGATGTATTCTGAGGATTGTTTTGAGCATTGTAATTCAGATTGGCAGTTAATCCGAATTTACCCACTTTAGAAGAAAAATACAATCCCCCGTTATTACCTCCCCGGGTATCGACACCTTCTCGCAGGGTTCCCGTAATCCCTGTCAACGCCTTATCGGTCACTATATTGATAATGCCGCCTACACCTTCCGCATCATACTTGGCTCCCGGTTCTGTAATCACTTCTATGCTTTTTACACTCGATGCGGGCATGCTCTTCAGAGCCTGTGACGCATTTTTAGTCATCATACCCGAGGGCTTTCCGTTAATATATACTTTGAAATTTGATGAACCCTTAAGTTGTATCTTATCATCCCCATCAACAGTTACCAGCGGTACCTTCCGCAGCATATCCAGGGTACTTGTCGATTTCGCCTCCGGATCCGACTTTATATCGTAGGAAATTTTATCCAGGTCAACCTTTATCATGGGTTTTAAGGCTGTAACAGTAACCTCCGACAGGTTCTTAGTCGTGGCCGCCATCATTATTTTCCCCAGGCTTACCATTTTTTGTTCTGGGACAATAGTAATGTTCCGGACTGTTTTTTTCATTCCTACCGACTCAAAACTCAATAAAAAACTACCCGTTTTATCCATCGTCAGTTCAAAATCACCTTTTACTCCCGAAGCTACACGTTTAAGATATACATCTGGCTGTTCAGGCACAGAAACTGAAACGGTAACATACGGGATCGATTCGTTGGAAACGGAATCCATGACCAGTCCTTTTAAAGTATAGTTTTGGTTTGGAGCAATTTGAGAGAAAAGAGAAAAGGTAAACATACAAAATATAAAAGCACATATTGAAACTTTTTTTTTCATGGGGTTGATTTAGTATAAAATTCTAATTTTCAAGGCAGCTTTAGTGATATTAATTTTTACAATTTTATTGCTTTTGTTTTTCGCAGCAAATATATTGAATTAACATTGCAAAAAATGATTTTTTAATTAATTTATTGTTTATTTCCATTTTAATTACAAAAAGGCTCATCTTTCCAAGTCCCTGGCAGAATTAGTTCTTTTTAATTCTGCCAGCGGTTGAATTATAAAGTATTAGTAGATTTATGAAATTCAAAAAATATAAATTTACAGCATACAAAAAAGGTAGAATTTGTAATCCCACCTTGAACTGCCTTGACACACTTTTTTGAACTGCCTTTTTATCTCCATTTGTTCATGGTTGGGAGGGGGTTAAGAGCGGTAAACCTCAATGAACTCGCTCTCAACCCTCTCTCGATCCTCATTGAAATGTCTTTGGTCAGTGAATGTATTATGTTGAAATCCTGTTTAAACTCTTGTGGGATGAATTGTAAAAAATAAAGCAAAATTGGCAGTGATTTGGATTCTGAGTAAGCAACAACTTCTAATCCGCCAGACGGCTGAGGACTAGGTTAAGGTCAAAACAGAGTATCTAGGTGTATAAAATAAGACATTAATTTATTCCATAAACTAAATCATAATTGGCAGATTAATTAATGGGTTTATTCTGGAATAAAAAAAAGTATTATTCCAGAAAGAATAATACTTTTTTATGTATAGAAAATGTACCCGGTTCCTATTCGATACTTAATAACCTGCCTGTTTGGGAATCGATTTGAATCTTTATATGGGACTGTTTAAATAATTTTTCAGCAAGAGGAACAACTATTCCAAACTGAGGCATAAAAAATTGTTCGGAGAATACGGTATTTACTCCATCTCCAATGGTTATCGTTGTAGAAGCAGGCAAAATGTAATTGATTCCGCCTTTATCACCTTTAGTCTTTGAATCCTTACCATTATTTTTACCGTTAGCAGGGTTAATGCTGATATAATAAGGGGTACCGCTTAAATCATCGGCATTGACAAGACCTTTCAGGGCAGATAAACGAAACAACACATCATTTGCCACAGCACTGACCGGAGTCAGGTACAAGGTTTGGGTTTGGGTTTCTTTGTTTGTTTTTCCAACAAAAAGTTCGGTTAGTTCCCGTTCCAGATTGTTCATTCCGTCCAGCATAGACTTAAAGGAATCCCCATCGGAAGGGAGCTTATCCTGATCGGCAGTCAGTAAACTCAAACGGCTTTCGCGTATCCTGTAGATTTGTTTTGCAGCACCTTCTGCTAATTTAGCTTCTGAACCTGCCATCATATATTCTTCTCCAAGAGGCAGCAAGGTATTCGGTTGAAAATTATCTTTTGAAGAAATTACGGACACTTTAGGTTCTACAGGTTCCTTTTCAACAGGAACATTCACCCCGCAAAGAATACCGCTCGAATTAACCGATAAATGGCTTGACTGCAAAGCACCGGAAGGTATAACAGAATAAGTTCTGGCTGGATCGGGTATGGCACGTGAGATTACTTTAATGCTTTTCAGCCTGTAACTTGTTTTTTCTTCGGTGATAACCTTTTTAGTGGCCAGATAACGCTCTGAATAGCGATAGAACATACCCGGGGTTTGAGACGTTTTTTCGGTTTCTACAACTATGCAAAGTTCTGTTTTAGGCAACGCATAGATAAGATTCGACTCCCCTTCGGTAAACGAAAGAGGCACCTGTGACATAACTTTTAAGGTTAGCACAAACAGGATGGAGATAAAGAATAGCTTTTTCATTTTATTCAACGTTTAAAGATATAACTTCGTGATATAATCTTCGATGATATGATTTAAAGAAGATATGATTACATGATATTACAGGAAATGATATAAACAATAATATCGCCGAAGGCTAATATCATCAAACATCATATCATGCAATAACATCGCCGAAGGCCAATATCATCGAAAATCATATCATTTTTTCACTTTTGCCTTTGCCTTTGCTTTCGCTTTTGGCTTAGCAGCAGCTTTCTTTTCAGGTTTGGCAGCCGCAGCTTTCCTTCCGAAAGGTTTCTTTTTATTGGCTGCCTCGGGTTGAGCGGCAATCAGTGCCTGACAATCCTCTAAGGTCAGTGTGGCCGGGTCAGTAGTCTTTGGAATTTTATAATTCACCTTATTGCAGGTAAAATAAGGTCCAAATCGTCCGTTTAGCACTTGTATTTCGCTATTTTCGCCTAAAGTCTGAATAATACGGTTCTTTTCAACTTCCCTCTTTTCCAGAATAATCTCTATGGCACGTTCAGCTGTGACATCCATTGGATCATCAGTCTTTGGCAACGAATAGAAAGTAGCATCATGACGAATATAGGGTCCAAAACGACCAATGGCAACCGTCATAACCTTATCTTCAAATTCACCCGCTGTACGGGGTAGTTTAAATAATTCAAGAGCATCCTCCAACGAGATACTTTCAATGGACTGGTCGTGACGTAAAGAGGCAAAAACAGGCTTTTCTTCTTCCTCCACGGTACCAATTTGTGCCAGCGGGCCATATTTACCAATTTTCACTGATAACTGGCGGCCACTTTTAGGATCAACCCCAAGAATACGTTCTCCAACCTGACGTTCGGAGTTCTTCATGGTGTCTTCAACAATAGGATGGAATTTCTTGTAGAATTTATCAATGACCATGTTCCACTTTATTTTCCCATCGGCAATGCTGTCAAATTCCTTTTCAACATCAGCCGTAAAATTATAATTGAGGATTTCAGGGAAGTTATCAGTTAAGAAGTCAGTTACAACAGTACCAATATCGGTAGGAAACAATTTAGATTTTTCGGCACCTGTATTTTCTGATTTTATTTGATCGGTAAGCTTTCCGGCTTTAAGTGTTAATACATTTATATCCCGTTTGTCAGGCTCACGATCGCCTTTTTCGACATACAAGCGGTTTTGAATGGTCGAAATGGTTGGGGCATACGTGGAAGGACGGCCTATGCCAAGTTCTTCCAGTTTACGCACCAGACTGGCTTCAGCATAACGCGGTGGCTTTTGTGAGAAACGTTCCTGTGCAACGATTTCGACAGTCGATAGTTTTTCACCACTCTTCATAGACGGCAATAATGATTCGTCAACGGTGTCGGTATCATCATCGGTCGATTCCATATACACTTTCAGAAAACCATCAAACACAATCACTTCGCCTGAAGCCACAAACTGATGCTTGCTTCCGGATACCTGGATATAGATGGAGGTCTTTTCCAGTTCTGCGTCCGACATCTGGGAGGCAATAGTCCGTTTCCAGATTAATTCATATAATCTTTTTTCCTGGGCAGTACCTTCTACCTTGTGGGCGTTCATATAAGTAGGACGAATCGCTTCATGCGCTTCCTGCGCCCCTTTGGTTTTTGTATTGAACTTGCGTGTATGAACATATTTCTGTCCGGCCATACTGATAATCTCAGCTTTTGAAGTACCTAAAGCAAGATCTGACAAATTTACAGAATCGGTACGCATATAGGTAATCTTTCCGGCTTCGTACAACCGTTGAGCCACTTGCATGGTCTGAGCTACCGAATACCCCAGCTTACGGGCTGCTTCCTGTTGAAGGGTCGAAGTTGTAAAAGGAGGTGCCGGAGATTTCTTTGCCGGCTTGGTAATAATATTATCAATACTGAACTGTGCATTCTTGCAAAGCTCCAGAAAAGCCATTGCTTCGGCCTTGGTATTAAAACGTTGTTGAAGTTCTGCTTTCAGTTCTACCGGTTTTCCATGGACATCTACCGAAGTAAAAATAGCACTGACACGATAGGCAGCTTCAGCCACAAACTGGTTAATTTCACGTTCACGTTCCACAATAAGACGAACTGCAACAGATTGCACACGACCGGCAGAAAGTGACGGACGCACTTTACGCCATAATATGGGGGATAGTTCAAAACCTACTATACGATCCAATACCCGTCGTGCCTGCTGGGCATCTACCAAATTAATGTCAATATCACGGGGAGTTTCTATAGCATGCAGAATAGCGTCCTTGGTAATCTCGTGGAATACAATGCGTCGGGTATTATCTGTTTTCAACTTCAGCTCCTCGTACAGATGCCAGGCAATAGCCTCTCCCTCACGGTCCTCATCGGAAGCGAGCCATACAGTTTCGGCATCCTTGCTTGCTTTTTTTAATTCCGATACCAGTTTTTTCTTATCAGTCGAAACAACATATTGTGGT